>UMBU01034933.1_pt1 | contig 187295 bp, 183 predicted proteins | sample 1964051 | NCBI WGS metagenome assembly UMBU01 (sample SAMEA4835949, study PRJEB28245) | human gut metagenome | biome: gut microbiome; material: fecal sample | place: Denmark | collected 2008
ATTAAAATATAAATAAAATTGATAAATATATTGATTTTATTTATTATAATGGTATAATTTCAGCATAAAGGAGGATACGATGAACTATCATGCACCATCCAAGTGCCCGGTATGCGGGCAGACCATGGAAGTAACAAGACTGCACTGCCGGCATTGCGAAACAGAATTGACGGGCAATTTTGCGCCTTGTAAATTTTGTATGCTGGAGGAAAAGCATAGGCAATTTATCGAGGTATTTTTACGCTGTAGGGGATCGATCAAAGAGGTGGAAAAGGCACTAGGGGTCAGCTATCCGACGGTGAGGAATATGATGGATGCAGCGCTGGAGGCGTTGGGGCTTGGCAATGGCCCGGCACAAGCGGAGCAGACAAAAGAGCAAAAACGGAAAAAAATATTGGAACAGCTGGCCGATGGGGAAATTGATGCCGATACGGCGGTGGCACGGTTAAATGAAATCAAAGGAGAAAAATAAAATGGATCGGGAAAAACAAAGAGTGATGGAAATGTTGGAGCAGGGGCGCATTACGCCGGATGAAGCGGCCAGGCTGCTGGACTGCCTGGAGAGCAGCGCAGAAAGGGAGAGCGTCCGCGTGCAGGAGGATGCGCAGCGGATGAGAGGGAAAAAACTGCGGGTCGATGTAAATGGATATATGGAAAAGGATAAGAAGATCAATGTAAACGTGAGTGTTCCTCTGGTGCTGGCTCGGTATGCGGACAATATTTTGTCGAACTGTGTACCAAAGGATGTAAGGGGAGAACTAAAGGACAAGGGCATAGACCTGACGGCCCTGAACATTGGCGCAATTGTCGATATGTTTGAAACGCTGGAAGAGGATATTGTCAATGTTGATCTAGACCAGGATGGCAGTGTGATGAAGGTACGAGTATATGTGGACTAGGAAAAGCTGGTTCCTAGCGATCAAAGTGCGGTTAACAGGTGGAAAGCCACGGCTGCGTTTGGGGGTATGGCTGGCTTTGTATGTGCCGTATCAATGGGCGCTGTCTTTGGAGGGGTTGGCGGCCATGCTGCCCCGAAGAGCGAGGGGTTATGTAAACATGGCATTGGCAGCAGTACAGGAATTTTTGCTAATGCTGATGCAGTCCAGGCCGCAGACCTATGTGCATGTGGATATACAGGATGGGGCAAAGCGTAGTTGGGTAGAGGCCAAAACGCTGGGAAGAAAGGGGGCGTAGACAGTATGAAGGCCATTGTGTTTAGGGCTATAGGCATAGCGTGTGTAATGGCATGTTTGTTTGCCATAGCGCCGGATCGGTGTCAGGGCAGCGCACCCTTGTGGGGCAGCTTGATGCTGACGGTTTTGTATACGCTGATACGCCCATTCATACAGACGCTGATCTTACCGTTGAATGTTTTCTTGGCCGGTTTACTGACGCCGTTGACGGATGCGCTGCTGGTGAGCTGGACGGCCGCCTGGGTCCATGGATTATCGCTAGGATATTGGGATGGCGTTCTGATTTCCTTGGCCATTGGCGCAGCTTATCTGCCGTATGCACGCAGAAGGAGAGGAGCCTCCTTACCATCATAAGTTTGAAAGGAATTCAAAAGAAATTTGTCAAGAAGTATACAAAGAAATCTGCTATGATAAATGCAATAGGGGAGAAAGGCAGAAGTTCATTGGCTACGTCAAGACAAAAGAAGAGGAGAAAAATCCAAGAAAAGAATAAGAAATGGTTCGTTTTGGGCGCTATGGGGCTGACAGCCCTGTTGGGGTTTTCATTTTGGCTGGGGACCTTGTTTGGACAAGCACCAGCCAACATCAGCGGGGCAGAGTTTCCGGAATGGATCGATCAACAGCTGATTCAGATCAACGGACATGCCCGCCGCGGCGAAAAGCTGGGGAAGGTAAAAAACATCGTGGTGCATTATGTGGCAAACCCAGGCACCTCGGCCCAGCAGAATCGGGATTATTTCAACAACGACGATACAACGGTAAGTGCCCATTTTCTCGTTGGCTTGGAGGGCGAGGTCATTCAGTGTGTGCCGCTGGATGAAAAATCCTCTGCCACCAACGATAGAAATGGGGACACCATTTCCATCGAAGTATGCCACCCGGATAAAACGGGGAAATTCAACAACAAAACGTACCGGTCGCTGGTAAAGCTGACAGCGTGGCTGTGCGATCGGTATCATTTGGACGAAAACGACGTAATACGGCACTATGATGTGACGGGAAAAGAATGCCCCTTATATTATGTAAAGCATCCGGATGCTTGGAAACAGTTTATCAAGGATGTAGGCAATGCGTTATAAAGCGATATAATAAAAAGCCCTGTCCGAAGACAGGGCTTTTTTTCAACCGCGGCGGCGTATAAAGGCAATGAGGGAAAAGAGAAGGAAAACAGCTAGGTTGACGATGACCACACTGGCGCCTGTGGGCGTGGAAAATAGGAAGGAGGCGATTAGGCCTACGACAAAGCAGGAAACAGAAAGCACGGCAGAGCAAAGCACCACCCCTTTAAAGCTTTGGAACAGGCGCATAGAGCTCAGCGCAGGAAAGATGATAAGGCTGGAAATGAGCAGAGTGCCCATAATGCGCATGCCGACGACAATGGTAACGGCGGTCAGCGCGGCGATGAGAAGGTTGTAAAGGTTGGCTTTGACGCCGATGGCTTTAGCAAATGTCTCGTCAAAGGTGACGGCAAAGATCTTTTGATAAAAACAAAAGAACAGAACCAGCACAACCAGAGAAAGGACGATGGACAATGTAACATCGGCCCGGCTCATGGCCAGAACACTGCCGAACATATAGTTATAGATATCCGAGCCCATGCCGGAGGTGAGGGATGTAGCGATGACGCCGATGGCCAAGGCAGAGGAGGAAATAAGCGCAATGGCGGCATCGGATTTGATGCGGCTGCTTCCGCTGATGCGAAGCAGCAAAAATGCGGACAGCAGAACGACGGGCATGGCAACGGCCATGGGCGCAAAGTTTAACGCGGTGGCCACGGAAAGAGCGCCGAAGCCAACATGGGACAGCCCGTCCCCGATCATAGAATACCGCTTGAGTACCAGGCTGACGCCCAGCAGCGCCGCGCATAAGGCTACCAAGGCGCCGGCAAGCAGCGCGCGCATCATAAAGGAATAGGAAAACAGGGTAGACAATACTTCAAACATGGGCAGGCCCTCCCAAAAAACGATGGCAAAGCGCCGTCTCCCGGTATGCGTCGGCTGTGCCATAAAACAGGGAATGCGTATCCATATGAAGAATATGCTTTGCATAGCAAAGCGCACTGTCCAGGTCATGCGATACCATGACGATGGCCATGCCCTGCCCGCAAAGGGAATGCAAGAGCTGATACAGAGAAGCGGTGGCTTTCGGATCCAGCCCGGTGGCAGGCTCGTCCAAGCAGAACAGCTGATCCGCGGCGCATAGGGCGCGCGCCAGCAAAACCCGTTGCTGCTGGCCGCCGGAAAGGGCACGGTAGCTTTGACGGCACAAGTCTGCGATGCCAAGGCGTTCCAAGGATGCATGGGCCCGCTTTTTTTCCGCAGCGGAGAAAAAGGGCCGTTTACCGCGGCGCGCTAAGCAACCGGACAGCACGATTTCCCAAACGGTGGCGGGGAAATCCCGCTGCACGGTGGATTGCTGCGGTACATAGCCGATGGCAGTACGAGAGAGAGAAGGAGCATAGCTTATTTGGCCATCATGCGGCGGCAGCAGCCCTAAAAGCCCTTTAAGCAAAGTGCTTTTGCCTGAACCGTTTTCCCCGACAATGCAGAGAAAATCACCAGGCTTCACAGAAAAGCTTACATTTTGTACAGCGATGTGCCGATCATACTGAAGGGTGAGGTTTTTGCATTGGATTAAACTATTCATTGTAACCCTTTCTTTAGGTGCTCTACATTTTGCCACATCAAGGATAAGTAGGAAACGCCGTTTTGAAAATCTTCCCTAGAAACGTTATGGCAAGCATGGAAAAGCAGGATCTCGGCGCCGGTTTCCTCGGAAATGGACTGTGCGATCTTGGGGTCGCTGAGTTCTGTGATATAGACGACAGGGATCTGCGCCTGTTTGATGTGTTCAATCAAGTGTACCAAGGTAGCTACGCTGGGCTCGGATTCCCCTGTACAGCTGTCAAAGGCAGCTTCGTAGGAAAGACCATAACGCTGGGTAAAATAATATAAGGAAAAAGGAGACCCGAAAATCATTTCTGTTCGGCGCCCTTGTGCAACAACGGTGCGAAAGGCCTCGTCCAGCGCATCGAGCTGGGCTAAGTATAATTGTGTATTATGCTGATAGAGATCCGCGTTTTGCGCATCAAGATTACTGAGCGCGCTGCAAATATTCTGAACGATTTGCTTGGCTTGCAGGGGATCTGTCCAAATATGTGGATCATAGGTATGGTGATGGCCATCATCATGGGAATGGCCATGCTCTTCTTCTACGGAGGTCAAGACGATGCCCTGGGAAACATTGACGACAAGAGGCCCATCCGCCGGCAGACTCTCTACAATGCTCTGCGCCCAAGTCTCCATTTCCGGGCCGGTATACAAAAATAAATCGGCTTGGTGGATGGATAGCACGTCTTGCGGCGTCGGCTCATAGGCATGGCTTTCCATCCCCGGCGGCAAAAGAAGCGTAACCTCTGCCTTATCGCCTGCAATGGCTTTGGCAAAATCATACTGAGGGAAAAGGGTGGCAACGATCCGGATCTTTTCTTCCTGGGCCGTAGGCGCGGGCGTCGAGGCAGAGCAGCCGGCAATGCCGAGTGTTAGACAGAGGGCCAGCAGGAAAGAGAACGCTTTTTTAGCCATGGTATTGCCCGCCCTGTTTTTCCCGGCAGGCGGCACACTGGCCATAAAATACGGTGCGGGAGGGATCAATGATAAATCCATGCTCGTGGCGGATGTGGTCATGGATTTGGGAGAGGGTATCGCAGCGAAGGTGAATCAAAGCGCCGCAATCCACGCATTTTAGATGGAAATGCTCCTGACAGCAGCCGGATTCATCGATATACTGATAGCATGCGCTGGCGCCTTCCTCTAAATAAAATTTGCGCACGCGGCCCTGGGTAACGAGCTTATCCAAATAGCGGTAGATCGTGGCCTTGCCAATGGAAAACTGGCGGCCTCGTAGATGTGTGGCAATTTGGTCGGCTGTTACATGGGCATGCTGATGGGCGATCAGGTATTGCAAAATCTGATCCCGCTGGCGGGTATGATAGCCGGAAGAAGAGGACATGGTTTTCACCTCAAATATGAAATTGAAATTCAGTTTCATATTTGAGTATACAAAAAAGGAGCTGTAGTGTCAAACTACGAGAGATGCATAATAAAATGAATAATGGTATTTTGTCAAAGAGGGTGTATAAACGCGCTCGGCCACAAAGGGCAAGCCCTGGCTGCCAATATTTGTACAATATCTAAAATCACGGCAAGAAAGTCTTGAAAACTGGATAGCAATGCAGTATTATAATACCCAAATTCAAAAAATAAGGCATAATTATGGTGTATAATTGTAGGGAATAAAAAGAATAATTATGCACCATGCGCCAGGAAATGAAAGGCCCGGCCTACCGGGATTTCAATATTCATAGAGTACAGGAGGAGAGTACGATGAAAAAACGCATTACGGCACTGGCTTTGGTATGTATGCTGAGCCTTGCCAGCTTGGTTGGCTGTGGTGGCGGTGGCACGGAGGGGCAAACGTCCAATGCTGATACCGTCAAGATTGGCGGCCTGGCGCCTTTGACCGGTAACCTGTCCATTTACGGGATTGCAACGGATAACGGGGTCAAAATGGCCATTGATGAAATCAATGCGGCCGGCGGCGTGCTGGGCAAACAGATCGAGTACATCGTATATGATGAAAAAGGCGATGCGACAGAAGCTGTCAACGCATACAACAAGCTGATCCAGAGCGATCAGATCGACGCTTTGATCGGCGATGTGACAAGCAACCCATCGATTGCGGTAGCACAGCAGGCTGCCAAGGATGGCATCCCGATGATTTCGGCGACCGGTACGGCAGCAGACATTACCAAGGCGGGAGAAAATGTGTTCCGCGTCTGCTTTATCGATCCGTATCAGGGTGAGACGATGGCGGATTATGCCTATAAAAAGTTGGGCGCTAAAACGGCTGCCATTTTGTACAATGCTTCGGACGATTACTCTGTGGGGCTGACGGATGCATTCGTTTCTACGGCAGATAAGCTGGGCCTGCAAATCGTTGCCAAGGAAAGCTATGCCAAGGGCGATGTGGACTTTAAGAGCCAGCTGACTAAAATTGCCGGCCAGAATCCGGATGTATTGTTCATCCCGGTCTATTATGAAGATGTGGCGCTGATTGTGCAGCAGGCAAAATCCGCCGGCATTTCCGCACAGCTGCTGGGTGCCGACGGCTGGGACGGCGTGCTGGATAAGGTAGAGGATAAGAGCGTTTTAGAAGGCGCCATGTACTGCTGCGGGTTCTCCTTGCAGAGCCAGGATGCAAAAGTACAGGAGTTTATCCAGAAATATACGGACAAATACGGCGAAGCGCCGAAGGGATTCTCCGCACAGGGCTACGATGCGGCTTATCTGCTGGTGCAGGCCATTGAGGAAGCAGGCAGCACGGACAAAGCTGCTGTGGTAGAGGCTATGAAGAATATCCAATTCGATGGTGTGACCGGCCATATCATCTTTGATGAGGAACGCAACCCCATCAAGGGCGTAATGATCAACAAGCTGACCAACGGCACCACCGAATATGTGGAAAGCTACGAAAAGAGCGAATAAGCTTTAGGAAAAAACCGAAACAAACGCGTAGACGAGAGGGGGCCCAGGCCCTCTCTCGGATTCGTGTTTTATGGACAAGTATGACGGCAGGCGCTGCATCGGAAGGCTTTTTGCATCCTAAAGAAAACCTTGCGATGTAGGGCCAGCTAATTTTATAAAGTAAGGTGTGACGAGGTTGGACTTTTTATCACAGATCATCAACGGACTTCACGTTGGCAGTATCTATGCGCTGGTGGCGCTGGGATACAGCATGGTATACGGGATTGTCCAGCTGATTAACTTTGCCCATGGCGATTTGATCATGGTGGGCGGCTATGCGGCCTATGTGGTCCTGGTGATGGGCGGTATGCCTCTGGTGGTGGCAGTGCTTGGCTCCATTGTGGCCTGCGTCGTCATTGCGCTCTTGATGGAACGCATTGCATACCGTAGGCTTTTGAACCGCAATGTAGCGCGCATTTCGCTTCTCATTACAGCCATCGGCGTCAGCATCTTTTTGCAAAACTTGGCGCAGCTGATTTTTGGGTCTTCGGGCAAGGCATTCCCCGCCATCATCGATGCGCCGCCGATTTCTGTTGGGAGCATGCAGATTTCGATGGTAACCATTGTAACAATCATTGCTTCTGTGGTATTGATGATTGGGTTGCAGCTTTTGGTCAATAAGACCAAGATAGGCAAAGCCATGCGGGCGGTTTCCGAAGACGCAGGGGCCGCCAAGCTGATGGGAATCAATACCAATGGAACGGTTGCCTTCACATTTGGCCTCGGCGCTGCGCTTGCCGCGGTGGGCGCGGTACTGTATGGCGCTTCTTATCCGATGATAACGCCGTTTATCGGATCGATGCTGGGCTTAAAAGCGTTTGTGGCCGCAGTACTAGGCGGTATAGGAAACATTCCGGGCGCGATGCTGGGCGGCTATATCATGGGCATTGCCGAAAGTTTGACCAAGGGATATATTTCCACCCAGCTGGCGGATGCTGTGGTATTTGGTATTTTGATCGTAGTATTGCTTGTAAAGCCGTCCGGTATTATGGGCAAGCATGCGACAGAGAAAGTATGAGGAGGGGGAGACGATGAAAAAGAAAACGATGTTTGCCTATCTCCGAAATGCGGTCTTGGTCGTGGCGCTGTATGTGGTTTTGTCCCTGCTAATGAGCGCCGGCGTTATTGATAGATACTATTCCGGAATTTTGACCATGATGTTTATCAATATCATCATGGCGGTAAGCTTAAATCTAACCACGGGATACCTGGGACAATTGGTGCTGGGCCATGCGGGATTCATGTCGGTAGGCGCGTTTTCCGCAGCAATTTTTACGACGACGGTGGATCTGCCGGCGGCGGTTTCTTTTCCGCTGGCGCTGTTGATTGCAGGGGTGGTGTCCGCTGTGGTGGGCATTGTCATCGGCATTCCGGCGCTGCATCTGCGCGGAGATTATCTGGCGATCATTACGCTGGGCTTTGGGGAGATCATCCGCGTTATCTTCCTGAATCTTGATATTACCGGCGGTGCGCTGGGCATGCGCGGCATTCCAAACCTAACAACGTTTGCATGGGTATTTTTTGCAGCGGTCATTACGATCTTTATCGTGACGACGTTTGTCAAATCCCGTCATGGAAGGGCGGTCATTGCAATCCGCGAGGATGAGATCGCGGCAGAGGCTTCCGGGATCAATACCACATACTACAAGATGATGGCGTTTGTGCTGGCAGCAGCCATCGCAGGCGTGGCAGGCGGGCTGTATGCGCATCATATCGGCGTAATCAATCCTACCAAGTTTGATTTCAACTATTCCATCGAGTTTTTGGTGATGGTCGTATTGGGGGGCATGGGCTCTACGACGGGCTCCATTTTGGCGGCCATTGTATTGACAATATTGCCAGAAGCGCTGCGCGGATTCTCTGATTACCGCATGCTGCTCTATTCCGTTGTTTTGATCGTCATGATGCTCTTTAAGCCCAACGGGTTGCTGGGTCGGTATGAGTTTTCGCTGACACGTGTGATAGATCGCATCAGGCGCAAAGGAAAAGGCGGCGGGGAAAAGACGGAAGCAAAGCCCGCCAAAGAGGAGGTGTAAGCGATGCCATTGCTGCAAACAAAAGGGCTGGGTATTCGCTTTGGCGGCTTACAGGCCTTGCAGGATGTAAATTTAACGGTCAACAAAGGAGAGATCGTAGGGTTGATCGGCCCAAACGGCGCAGGGAAAACTACGGTATTCAACCTTTTGACAGAAGTATATGTACCCACAGAGGGAACCATTGAACTGGAGGGTGAAAGCTTGGTAGGGAAAAAGACCTACCAGGTAACGAAGAACGGCATTGCACGTACCTTCCAGAATATCCGTCTGTTTAAGGATGTTTCGGTATTGGACAATGTAAAAATTGCCATGACGCCGCAGGGGAAATATTCCATGGTGGCGGGCATGTTCCGACTGCCATCCTATTGGAAAGCCGAAAAGCAAATCGACGAAAAGGCACACAAGCTGCTAAAGGTCGTAGGTCTGGATGAATTTGCCGACGCAGATGCCAAAAACCTGCCATACGGAAAGCAGCGTAAACTGGAGATTGCACGTGCCATGGCGACCGATCCCAAACTGCTGCTGTTGGATGAGCCGGCCGCGGGCATGAACCCGACGGAAACGCGTGAGCTTTTGGAGACGATTCAGGTGCTTCAGATTCGGTACGGGATCTCGATTTTGCTCATCGAGCATGATATGAGCTTTGTGATGAATATTTGCGAACGGTTGTATGTACTGGATTACGGTCAAGTCATCGCGGAGGGCCTGCCGGAAGAAATCCGGAGCAATCCCAAGGTCATCGCTGCCTATCTGGGAGGGGAATAAGCATGGCAATGTTAGAGGTCAAGGATCTAAACGTATATTACGGTGCCATTCACGCGATCAAGAATATTTCCTTTGAAGTCAATGAAGGGGAGATCATTACGCTGATCGGAGCGAACGGCGCGGGGAAAACCACGACATTGCATGCGGTTTCCGGATTACTAAAGCCCAAAAGCGGCTCTATCCACTTTTGTGGAAAGGAAATTACGCATACAGATGCGTATAAGATTCCAAAGCTAGGTCTGGCCCAGGTGCCGGAGGGCCGTCGTGTGTTTGCCAATATGACGGTGATGGAAAACCTGGAAATGGGCGCATACATCCGAAATGGCAAGGAAAACCTAAACGAGGAATACGAGCGTATTTTTGAGCGGCTGCCTCGCCTAAAGGAGCGCAGAAAGCAGGCGGCTGGTACGCTGTCTGGCGGAGAGCAGCAGATGCTGGCCATTGGCAGAGCGCTGATGAGCAAACCAAAAATGCTACTGCTCGATGAGCCTTCGATGGGGTTGTCCCCAATTTTGGTACAGGAAATTTTCAGCATTATTCAGGATGTAAATAAAACCGGGGTTACGGTATTGTTGGTAGAGCAGAATGCAAAGATGGCGCTGAACATCGCAAACCGTGCCTACGTGTTGGAAACAGGGCAGGTTGTGATGAGCGGCGACGCCAAAGAGCTTTCAAACAACGAACAAGTACGTAAAGCCTATTTGGGTGGCTGAAAAAAGCAAAGAGGGGTTAGCCCCTCTTTTTTTATAGAAAATTTGAAAATAAAATTATATAATATTGTTGACAAATTAAATAATAAGAATATAATATTCAATAAAGAGGAGAGAAAGATATGAACCGTAGTGTATATAGCCTGGTGTTGATGGATGATGTCATCCATCGCATCGATGAGCTGGCCTATGCCATGCATACCAGCCGGTCTAACTTAATCAATCAGATTTTGGCGGAAAAATTGCAGATGGTTACGCCGGAAATGCGGTATCAGGATATATTTCAATATTTAGAGCAATCGATACAACGGCATAGCGGTTTTCAGCTACAGGCGCAACCTTCACAGACGATGATTTCCATCAAAAGCCCGCTGCAATATAAATACCGCCCTGTGATTCGATATTGCGTTGAACTATACCGAGAGCCACAGGACGCTGTGGGTGAATTGAGGGTGATGGTGAGAACGCAAAGCCAACAGCTAATGGACGATTTAGAGGAATTTGCCAGGCTTTGGGCGCGGCTGGAAAATGAGCACGCTGCTGCGGTACAGCAAAAGCCCATAGAGTACCATATGGAGCCGGGCAAGCTGTCCCGGAAACTATCGACACCCTCGACAAAAGAAGGAAAGGATCATGAAAGTATTGCGCATAATATAGAGGCATACCTTACGATGTTTGATACCATTCTCAAACGGTATTTTTCCAATTTGGAAGACCCGCATACAGCGGCGCATGAAGCGCAGGATCTGTATGAACAATATGTAAAACACGGGCTGCCGGAAATATAACGGCGGTAGGAAGCGAGGAAGCTATGAATATTCAAAAATTTACACAAAAATCCATAGAGGCGATTCAGCAGGCACAGCAGGTGGCCAGCGAGCATCAAAACCCGCAGATTGAGCAGGAACATCTTTTGTATGCGCTGGCAAACCAGCAAGAAGGGCTGATTGGTCAGCTATTGATTAAAATGGGGGTAGAGCAACGGGCGTTTTTGCAGCGCCTACGCCAGAGGATCGATACGATGCCGCATGTATCCGGCAGCGGCACGGCTGGTGGCAATGTGTATGTGGCCAGCGACGTGGAAAGCGTTTTAAATCTGGCAGAAAAAACCGCAGAGCGTATGAAGGATGAGTATGTTTCGGTAGAGCATATCATGATGGCGCTGATAGAGCAGCCAAACGACACGCTAAAGACGCTGTTTCGCGAATATTCCATCACCAAGGATTCGTTTGCCAAGGTATTGGCTACGGTACGGGGCAATACGCGCGTTACAAGCGACAACCCGGAATCCACCTACGACGTACTGAAAAAATACGGCTCTGATTTGGTGGAATTGGCGCGTGAGCATAAGCTGGATCCCGTCATTGGTAGGGATTCTGAGATACGGAACGTCATTCGGATCCTATCTAGGAAGACAAAAAATAACCCGGTTCTGATTGGTGAACCTGGCGTAGGGAAGACGGCCATTGCAGAAGGGCTTGCGCTGCGTATCGTACGCGGTGACGTACCCGATAACCTTAAGGAAAGAAAGATCTTTTCTTTGGATATGGGCTCTTTGGTGGCTGGTGCAAAATTCCGCGGAGAGTTTGAAGAAAGGCTTAAGGCGGTGCTTGAGGAGGTTCGTAAAAGCGAAGGAAGGATCATTCTTTTCATCGACGAGCTGCATACCATTGTTGGCGCGGGAAAAACCGATGGCGCAATGGACGCCGGCAACCTACTAAAACCCATGTTGGCGCGGGGGGAATTGCATTGCATTGGTGCAACGACGCTCAACGAATACCGGCAGTACATCGAAAAGGACGCCGCGTTGGAGCGTAGATTTCAGCCTGTGATGGTCGATGAGCCTTCGGTGGAGGACACCATTTCCATCCTCCGTGGTTTGAAAGAACGGTATGAGGTGTTTCATGGCGTAAAGATCCAGGACCAGGCGCTCATTGCAGCGGCCGTACTTTCCAACCGCTATATTTCAGATCGATTTTTGCCGGATAAGGCCATTGACTTGGTGGATGAAGCTTGCGCTATGATCCGCACGGAGATGGATTCCATGCCTACAGAGCTGGATGAGATTTCCCGCAAGATCATGCAGCATGAGATTGAAGAAGCTGCGCTGACCAAGGAAAATGATAAGCTGTCTCAAGAGCACCTAAAAGAGATTCAAAAAGAACTGGCGGAGATGCGTGAGCAGTTTAAGGAAATGAAGGCAAAATGGGAGAATGAAAAGGAAGCCATTTCCAAGGTCCAAAAGCTACGCGAGGACATTGAGCGTGTCAATGCCGAGATCGAAAAGGCGGAACGCACCTATGACCTAAACCGTGCAGCGGAACTGAAGTACGGAGAACTGCCCAGCCTGCAAAAGCAGCTATCGGAGGAGGAGAAGCTGGCAGAGGAAAGCCAGGGCCCCAATTCCTTGCTGCGCGATAAGGTGACGGAAGAGGAAATTGCCCGGATCATTGCAAGGTGGACGGGTATACCGGTTGCCAAGCTGATGGAAGGCGAACGTGAAAAGCTGTTGAATCTGGATAAGATTTTGCATCAGCGCGTTGTTGGCCAAGAGGAAGCGGTAGAGCGGGTAACGGAAGCAATTCTGCGCTCTCGGGCGGGGATACAAGATCCCAACCGCCCCATTGGCTCGTTCCTGTTTTTAGGCCCCACGGGCGTAGGGAAAACGGAGCTTGCCAAGGCGTTGGCCGAAGCGCTGTTTGATGATGAACGCAACATCGTTCGCATCGACATGACAGAATACATGGAAAAATACTCCGTATCCCGCTTGATCGGCGCGCCTCCGGGCTATGTAGGCTATGAGGAAGGCGGGCAGCTGACAGAGGCTGTGCGGCGGAAACCCTATGCTGTGGTGCTGTTTGACGAAATCGAAAAGGCACACCCGGATGTATTCAATGTCTTGCTCCAAGTGTTGGATGACGGCAGAATCACCGATTCCCAGGGACGTACGGTGGATTTCAAAAACACCATCATCATCCTCACCTCTAATTTGGGCTCCAACTATATCCTGGAAGGCATTGATGAGAGAGGAAATATCAGCGAACAGGCAAGAAAACAGGTGGATGCGCTGTTGAAACAGCAGTTTAGGCCAGAGTTTTTGAACAGGCTGGATGAGATTGTGTTCTATAAGCCGCTGACAAAGACGGAGATTTCTTCGATTGTAGACCTGATGATTCGAGACCTGCAGCATCGGCTGGAGGATAAGCAGCTGAAGGTAAGCGTAACGGAAAAGGCAAAGGCCTATATCATCGATCAGGGGTATGATGCCGTCTATGGTGCAAGGCCGATGAAACGATTCATCCAAAGCCGCGTGGAGACACTGATTGCAAAGAAAATCATACAAGACGATGTAGCGCCGGATACGGTGTTGAAGGTGGATTACGATGGCAATCGTTTGACCGTGCAATAAAAAAAGCCCTGCAAAAGAGATTTTGCAGGGCTTTTTGCATACAATGGAAGGGTCCGGTACGGTGTGGATTTGCTTGATGGCACATCCTATGATAAAGTAGGCAAAAACGAGCGGACAAATGGGAGGGCCCATGCGCATTAAAAAATATACAACCAAAGCGGGGCTTGCTTGCATACTGGCTATGCTTTGTGTCTTGCTGGCCGGGTGCCGGCAGGCAGAAAGGGTAACAACTGCGGCGTATGAGCAGACTCAGCGCAGCATTCCGGTCTTGCAGGGATTTGCGCAGGAAGAGCAAACCAACGACGCTTTGGAAGCTTGGTTTGGCCCTGCGGCCAAGGCGCTGGCGCAGGTTGAAAGCCGGGAGGGCCGGGTTTATATGCTGTCCTATGCGCTGGAAAAGGCCGAGGAGGACCAGTGGACGCTGCAAAGCCAGATTGTAGCGGAGGGGCAACCGATATTGGCGTTGCCGGAGATTGGTTTGGATGCACAGGGCAAGGCTACGTTTCCGACCGATTCAACGGCACAGGCATTGTCGGATGCAGATTTTCTAAACGATGTGCTGTGGCTACGGCAGATAGGGATTGCATCGGATCTTGGGCAATATGGACGGAATGCAAACAATGAGCAGTCCATGGCATTTTTAACAGCGCTCTATGAGCATGTTTTGGGCAAACAAATTGATACACAGGCCATAGATTCGGCCATTGAAAATGAGGTATTCCGAAAGGCGATTGCCGTTGGCATACAGGACTACTATGATTCTGATATGGATATGCAGGCTGTGTATCCGGTCAACAATGCGCTGATGATGCATGACATGATGCTTTGGATGACAAACATCAATCGCGAGGGATATGGGATATGCAGCCAACAGGCCACGCTGGAACAGACTGCGGCCCTGATGGATTGGATGGCGGAAACCTATCAAATTGGGCAGGGGATTTTGGAGGAAGGGCAGGCCTTCGCTACCTCTACGCCCCGTACAGACAGAGCCCCTACGGGGTTTTCACAGCTTGCTGCACAGGAGAAAGGGGTTAGGGCCCCCTTGACAAGAGAAGCGTTGGCAGCTTTTATGGTAAAGGCCTATGAAACAAACATAGGCCCTATCACGGTGAAAAAGCAGGATACAGGATTTTATGACGCTACGGAGGAAACGTGCGAAAAAGCGGTGGCTGCCGATCTTATGTATGCATATCCTTCCGCGGCCACCTTTTCACCAGAGCTGGAGGTGCGGATGGAGATACTGCCGGAATGGATTCAGGACTTCACCATGTCTTATATGACGGCATGGTACGATCCGGACCGGCAACTGGGCGATGCATTGTATGCACCACTGACCTACCAACAGATGGTTCACAGCGTAGCGCAGCTGGGCGCGCTGTATGAAAATAGACCTGTCCCGCAGCTGGAAACCAGCCAGCAGATCAATGACAGGCCTTATGATTGGTATTACACGCAGAACGACACGGGGACATACAGCGAGATCAACTGCATGCCAACGGCCACTGCCATGGTGTTGAAGTGGAAAGATCCGGATTTTGCAGAGAGCGTGGAGTCTTTGCGCAATGCATTTCCCAAGCTGACAGGGGGATGGACGATTTACCCAGTAGAAAAAACGTTGGAACGGCATGGCGTATCTTATATGCAAAGACAGGTATCCATGCAAAATATGATAGAGGACCTAAAAGCAGGCAAAATTTTATTTTGCCAATGCAACGATTATGACGTACGCGAAAGCGGGCACTGCTTTGTCATTTACGGCTACAAGACCAGCGGAGACTCCACCTGGTTTTTACTGCATGACCCGGCGGCCATAGGCAGCGACGCCTATGGAAAAGAAAAGAACCGAGCCAAATGGATGGAAGCCAAGTATTGTACATGGATTGTGGATCGCTTCAGCATGTACTATTTGGCCATAGAACCTTGATGGCTAAACCATAGCGGCGCCGTCAACAGATAGGATCTCTCCCGTCACATAGCTGGCCAGATCGCTGGCCAAAAACAGAAAAGCGTTGGCAATATCCGACGGCTCGCCGATGCGGCCCAGCGGTACGGCAGCTACCATAGGAGCAATCATGGATTCCGGCAGAGCAGCCACCATATCTGTGCGAATGATCCCAGGCGCCACTGCATTGACACGAATATTGTCTTTGCCGAGCTCGCGAGCCAGAGATTTTGTCAACCCGTTGACGGCAAACTTGGAGGTGGGGTAGGCCACGCCCGAAGGCTGGCCATAAAGGCTGACCATAGAGCTGGTATTGAGAATGACGCCGCCGCCCTGCTCCTTCATGATGCGCGCTGCGGCTTGGGCGCAAAGGAACACGGCTTTCACATTGAGATCCAGGGTGGATTCAAAGGCAGAGGGAGCATAGTCATACAAAGACTCTCTGGCGGATACGCCGGCATTGTTGACAAGAATATCCAGCCGCCCCCAATCGGAAACAACCTGCGCCATGGCGGCGGCAACGCTCTCTGGGTCTAAAAGGTTTGGCGCATATCCCTGGACGCAGGCGTCTGGCATCTCATCACGTATCTGAGACAGCGCTTGGTCCACCGTTTGCTGACGCGACCCCCAAAGCGCTACCTTTGCGCCCTGCTGCAAATAGGTACGAACGATGGCCGCGCCGATTCCGCGCGTACCGCCCGTTACAACGGCAACTTTATCCTTCAATAGCTTCATATAAGTTCCCTCCTTAATATTAAGAATTATTACTAATATTTTAGCATTGCTTAGAATATTGTCAAGAGATGCTTTTATAGAAAATAGTATTGCCCCAGATCCTGTATTTACATGATGATAAAAGCATATATAAAGTGTACTTTTCTTAAAAATACTAAATTTTTATGTCGGAATGTCCTTGAAAATATCGTATACTAAATGTATGAGACAGAAAAGTGAGATAAATGATAGAGGGAGGGAAACAGAAAATGAGTGGTTGGATCTTATTGGGATCGGTTGTTTTGATGGCATGCATCATTGGAAATAAAATTTCCAGCCGTCTAGGCGTACCCACACTGTTTTTCTTCATTGCCCTGGGGATGCTTTTTGGCTCAGATGGATTGTTTAAAATAGAGTTTGGGGATTTTGTATTTTCAGAGCAGATCTGTTCCGTAGCATTGATCTTTATCATGTTTTACGGAGGGTTTGGTACCAAATGGAGTGCTGCCAAGCCAGTGGCGGGTAAGGCGATCTTACTCAGCACGCTTGGCGTATGGATGACGGCGGGCTTGGTGGGCGTTTTTTGTCATTTTGCATTGGGGACAGGCCTTTTGGAAGGGCTACTCATCGGTGCGGTGTTGGGTTCTACGGATGCGGCCTCGGTATTTTCCGTGCTTCGTTCACAGCGGCTAAATCTAAAGTATGGCACAGCGTCTCTCTTGGAGGTAGAGAGCGGCAGCAACGATCCCTGTGCATATATGCTTACCGTTGTCATACTGTCTGCTCTGCAGGGAGAAATTTCTGCCGGGCAGGTCGTCTACGCGGTTTTTGCACAGATCGTATATGGCGCTCTGGCGGGCATTGCCATTGCAGCTTTGGCAGGCTGGGTGCTAAGACATGCGCACTTTGAATCAGAGGGGTTTGACTCCATCTTTTTAATCGCGGTGATCTTGGCTACCTATGCAATTCCCTCCTTGGTGGGCGGAAACGGATACATCAGCGCTTATCTAGCGGGGATTTTACTAGGCAATCAAACGTTGCCAAGGAAAAAGAGCCTGGTACATTTTTTTAATGCATTCAACGGCATGATGCAGATGCTTATCTTTTTCCTTTTGGGCCTGTTGGTATTCCCTTCTCGCCTGCCGAGCGTCTTTCTGCCCTCGTTATTCATTGCTCTGTTTTTGACCTTTGTGGCAAGGCCAGCAGCGGTTGTTTGCCTATTGACCCCATTTAAGGCGCCGTTCAAGCAGCAATGCCTGATTTCTTGGGCAGGGCTTCGGGGCGCGGCTTCCATTGTGTTTGCGATTATGGCGGTGGTATCTCCTGCATATGGGAAAGAAACCATTTTTCATATCGTATTTTGTGTGGTGCTGTTGTCCATCCTATTTCAAGGGACTCTGTTGCCGATGATGGCTAGAAAGCTAGATATGCTGGATGAGCGAGAAAATGTTCTCAAAACCTTCAATGATTATTCAGATGAAACAGACGTACAGTTTATCCGGTTGGATCTTCGAAAAGACCATCCCTGGGTGCACCGGCAGATCCAGCAGATAGAATCCATTCCAGGCTTACTGATTGCCGCAGTGCTGCGAGGCGGGGAAGCGGTCATGCCTAAAGGGGATACAAGTCTGAACGAAGGGGACGCTTTGATCCTAGTGGCCAAGGAGTATACTGGACGAGAGGGCGTCACGCTGAGCGAGCAGACCGTAGAGCCAGGCAGTGCGCTGATCGGGAAAAGATTGAAAGAAATCGACTTAAAAAAGCAATCGCTGGTGGTATTGATCCAAAGAGCCGGGAAAGAGATGATCCCTGACGGCGATAGCCGGATACTAGAGGGCGATACGCTCGTGATGTATACGAGAGACGAGATAGAAACGAAATAAAAAAACAGCCCAGAGGGCTGTTTTTTATCCGTTAGTTGCGAAGGCTGTGGATGGGGGCCGGGATACGACCGCCGCGATCCACAAAGGATTGGCAGTTGTATGGGTTGACGCCCATGCAATAGGCATGCCCCAGCAAGCCGCCGAATTCTACACGATCCCCAACCTGCTTACCGGGGGCTGGGATAATGCGTACTGCTGTGGTCTTTTGGTTGATCATACCGATGGCCGCCTCGTCTGCAATGATGGCAGACAGCGTGGCTGCCGTGGTATCGCCGGGCACGGCGATCATATCCAACCCAACAGAGCAGACACAGGTCATCGCTTCCAGCTTTTCCAAGGATAGCGCCCCGATGCGGGCCGCTTCGATCATTCCGGCGTCCTCGCTCACGGGGATGAATGCACCGCTAAGCCCGCCGACATGGCTAGAGGCCATAACGCCGCCCTTTTTGACGGCATCGTTCAACAGCGCTAGGGCCGCGGTGGTGCCAGGCGCGCCCGCCATTTCCAGGCCCATTTCCGTTAGGATATGGGCAACGCTGTCGCCGATGGCGGGCGTGGGAGCCAACGATAGATCGACAATGCCGAAGGGAACGCCTAAGCGCTGCGATGCCAGGCGCGCAACCAGCTGGCCCACACGGGTAATGCGGAAAGCGGTGCGCTTGATGGTTTCTGCTACGGTATCAAAGGGCTGACCCTTTACCTGCTCCAAGGCTGATTTGACAACGCCCGGACCAGAAACGCCGACATTGATGACGCATTCCGGCTCGCCGACGCCGTGAAAGGCGCCGGCCATAAACGGGTTGTCCTCCACAGCATTGGCAAATACCACCAGTTTTGCAGCGCCCAGGCCGCCGTGTTCTGCAGTAAGCTCAGCTGTTTTTTTGATGATAAAGCCCATTTCACGCACAGCGTCCATATTGATCCCCGCCTTTGTGGAGCCGACGTTGACAGAGGCACACACGCGCTCCGTAGCCGCCAGGGCTTCCGGGATGGATTGGATCAGGGTGCGGTCGCCATTGGTAAAGCCTTTGTGCACAAGCGCGCTAAAGCCACCGATGAAATTCACACCGACGGTTTTGGCAGCGTCGTCTAAGGCCTTGGCAATGGCCACATAACTGTCTGCACCGGTATTTTGCGCAATCAGGGAAATGGGCGTTACGCTGATGCGCTTGTTGACAATGGGGATACCCAGTTCCTCTTCAATGGTTTCGCCGGTTTTTACGAGGTTTTCGGCCCGGCGGGCGATTTTGTCATATACATTCTGCGCCGTTTTTTCCAGGCTGCTGGCACCGCAATCCAATAACGAAATGCCCATGGTAATGGTGCGGATATCCAGGTTTTCCTGGCGGATCATGCGCAGGGTATCCAGAACCTCATTTTGATCGATTCTCTGCATGGCGCTTTCCCTCACACCCGGTGCATGGAATTGAAAATATCTTCATGCTGACAGAGAATGGACAATTCCAATTCTTCTCCCAGCTTGGAGAGGGCTTCTTTCAATTCATGAAAAGATACGGTACAAGGCGCTACATCCACCAACATGACCATGGAGAAATACTCCTGCATGATGGTTTGGTTGATATCCAAAATATTGACGCCACATTCGTACAATAGTGTTGAAACTTTTGCGATGATGCCTGGCTTATCAAAGCCAAGTACGGTAACAATGGTTTTAATCATAAGATCCTCCTGAAAGCCTAACGTGCTGGTTCGCTAAAAACAAGCATTATTCTTTATTTTAATCGCAATGCCATGGCCATGCAACCCAATCACATCGTTTTCCGAGAAAAAAGGCCGGCATAGGCCGGCCTTTTGAAAAATCAGTATTCTTTTTTGCTGCATATGCGGCAGGAAAGCCGATATGAGATAAAGACGACGGCAGCCAACAGGAAAGGCACCAAAGGCAGGAGTCGATCCAGCATGGCAATTAGTCGATCCAGCGCATATAAATAGTTTTGCGCAGCGACCATGGCGCCTACGATACAGAGGGCAATGACCACAGCATAAATGCGACCGCGGTCCACGCCGAACCGAAACGCAATGGGCATAATTAGGGAGATGAGCAGCAGGCTAACGCCCGCTACGGCCAACGAGCTGTATATCAGCAGGGAAATGGGCTCTTGGCTGAAAAGCAGGATGATACCGCCGCAGACTAAATTGAGGATAAGGCAGACGGCCACAATGATCAAAGCAAACAAATACCGCCCCTGCACCAGATTTTTGCGGGAAAGGGGGAGGGACAGCGCATAACGATCCCAGTTTGCATAGTTGTCGTATGTAAAAGCGCTAAAGGTCACGATGACAGCTGCCATGGCAGAGAAGCCGGCAAAAAAGGAGACCTCTCGGCTATATACGCTGATACCAAAATACAGAACCAGCAGCAATCCAAGCGCGTTGAGATATTTTTTCAGCGAAAGAAACTCTTTGTATAACAAACCCTTCATAGCGACGGCACTCCTTTGATGTAAAACAGCATGATCTGTTCGATGGTGGCAGGCTCTAAAATCATTTGCTCAGTTAACCGAAGATGTTCTTTTTGGGTTACCAGTACCTCACAATGGAAATCATGGGGAATGATCCGCACGATCTGCTGAGGCGCTAATGTATGCAAAGCGGAAACGCTGCAACGTAGCACACCATACTGCTCTTGCAGACGGTTTTTTTCTTCGCTAAACAGCATTTGGCCTTGGTGTAGCAGCGTTACATAATCGGCGATTTTATCTAAATCACTGGTGATGTGAGAGGAAAAAAGGATAGAATGTGTTTCATCCTGGATAAACTCTAAAAACAGATCAAGGATCTCGCTGCGCACAACAGGGTCTAGTCCGCTGGTGGCTTCGTCTAAAATCAGCAGCCGTGGATGGTGGGCCAATGCGTTGGCGATGAGTAATTTCATGCGCATACCGCGTGAAAACTTCTGCATAGGCTGGCGAAAGGGCAGCTGGAATTGATCCAGCAACCGGCGGTATAATACGGAATCCCATTGTTTATAAACGCCGGCCATACAGCGCTGTACATCCTGAGCGGTAAGCCCCTCATAGAAAAAGCTGTTTTCCCAGACAACGCCGATTTGTTCTTTCAACAGCGCACTATCTGAACGGACGGGTTGGCCAAATAGACGGATCTCTCCGCTGTCTGGGCGCACAATATCCAGCAAAGCTTTCAACGTGGTGGTTTTGCCGGCGCCGTTTTCCCCAATCAGCCCCATAATGCAGCCTTCTGCAAGAGAAAAGGAGATATCTTGGAGCTGAAAAGAAGAATATGATTTACAAAGGCCTGAAACCTCTATGATGCTGTTTGCCATGGTATTAAATGTCCTCCTGATATAAAAGATGGATGATAGAAGCAAGCTCCTCTTCTGCAATGCCGCATTGGCAAGCCAAGGCGGTTGCCTTATGAAGATGGCCTTCGATGAGGCGGAGCTGCTCCTCCTTTAGAAAATCCTCATTTTTGCTGGCGACAAAGCTGCCTTTTCCTACGATGGTTTCTATAAAGCCTTCGCGCTCAAGCTCTTCATAGGCCCGTTTCGTGGTAATGACGCTGATGCGTAGATCCTTGGCCAACAGCCGCATACTGGGCAGGGCGTCCCCTGCCTGTAAGGCATTGGAAAGGATGAGCTGTTTGATCTGTGAAACAATCTGCTCATAGATCGGTTTGCCGCTGGCATTTGAAATGATGATATCCAAAAGAAGCCTCCAACTATATATATTGTATATAAAGTATATATACAATATATGACTACTTTACAGCATTGTCAAGAGCAAATAGCAAGTTTGGTAAATTGACAAATCGCAGCGGGGCCGATACACTGAAACACGATTCTTCTTTGGGATTGGGATAAAGAGGGTTGTAGAATATGAAACAGAAAAAAAGCAAAAAAAGTATACAATTGCCCAATGGGTTTTTATATACGTTAGGCTGCAAGGCCATTACACCGTACCTTAAAATAAAATATAAATTTGCCAGGGATACGGGGGCCATTCAAGGCATAAAGCCGCCGTATCTTTTGCTATGCGGCCATACATCGGGCATGGATTGGCTGCCAACGGTGGCGGGTATGTATCCACAAAAGATGAATATCGTAACAGCGCAGCACTATTTTTACAATCAGCCGCTCAAGACCATCCTTCCTTGGCTGGGCGCCATTGCCAAGCAACAATTTCAGGTAGACGTCAGCAGCATACAGAAAATGAAAAAGGTCGTTGCCATGGGCGGCGTTATCAACCTATTTCCGGAAGGACAGGTTAGCATAGACGGAAAATTGGGGTTTGTACATCCCTCTCTTGCCAAGCTGGTACAGTTTTTGGGCATTCCTGTTGTCATTGGGAAATTGCAGGGAGCAGGTGCCTGCAAACCAAAATGGGCCAAGGTCTGGAGAAAGGGCCCTGTAAAGTTTACAGCAACGCCGCTTTTGACAGCCGAGCAGGTAAAGCAGATGCCGCGAGAGGCATTGTATCATACGCTGGTAGAGGCGCTTTCCTTTGATGAAGGAGAGAGCATCCGGACAAGCGGCTGGCATTATAAGGGTAAAGAGCTGGCAAAGGGTTTGGAAAATGCCCTGTACCAATGCCCAAACTGCGGCCGGGAGTTTTGCACGTTTTCGGAGGAGGATAGGCTGATATGCAGGGCCTGCGGCAACGCGGTGCGCATAGACGATCAGCTGGCGCTACATCCCGTGAGCAAAAAGGAGAATGCATTTCCTACCATAGCCGAGTGGCTGGATTGGCAGCGGGATCAGCTGCGGCAAAAAGCGTCACAGCCCGGCTTTGCCTTGGTAGAGCAGGTTGTCTTGAAGGACCCAAGGCAGGAAAGTAGCGGGTTTGATAGAAAAGGCAGCGGAGAAGCGCGCTTTACTTGGGATGGGATGCTTTACCAGGGTGAAATCGACGGGAAAAGCGGAGAACGCTGGTTTCCCAAAGAGCATCTTGCTATGATCCCCTACGCCTGCGGTATCGGTCTTGAAATTCCTTATGGGCGGAGTATTTGTGTGCTGGAACCGGAGAACAAGCAGTCTGTGATGCAGTGGATTTTATTTTCAGAGCTGTTGAGGGAGAAAGAACAGAAAAAGAAGGCGTAGGCCTTCTTTTTTTCGCCATACCCCAGAAAACGGCATAGAATAAAGGGAAAGGGGCGTAGGGCATGAAAAAAAAGGGAAATTGTGTGACCACTGTACCGATGATGGCGGCGGCTGTGGCCAGCGCATTGGCCTGTGGACAGACAGAGGCGCAGATAGAGCAATGGCGCTGTTTTTTGAGCGCCGTGATTAGCAATCTGACGTTGATTCTGGTCCACTGCGATCTGGCCCCTGAGCTGGAAGCAATCTCGGAAGAGGTGGAAGAGCTGGCAGAGGAGGCCGAAAGACAATCCTAATGGATGCTTGCCAAACCCTCTATGGCTGTTTACAATAGGGAATAGACCATGAGAAAAGAGGAAATGGCATGTCCGTAGACAAGGTAAAGACATATTTACAGCAATGGGATCGTGCAAAAGACGTTTTGGAATTTCCTGCTTCTAGCGCTACGGTACAGTTGGCGGCAGAGGCGCTGCATGTGATCCCGGCGCGCATTGCAAAGACGTTGTCCTTTAAGGGAAAGGAAGAAAAGGGCATTTTGATCGTTGCAGCAGGAGATGCAAAGATAGACAACGCAAAATTTAAACGGTGCTTTGGCTTAAAGGCCAAAATGCTGACTCCGGAGGAAGTGCTGGCATATACCGGACATACTGTGGGGGGTGTATGCCCGTTTGCCATTGAGGACTCGCGGGTTGAATGCTATCTGGATGTATCGTTGCAAAGGTTTGCAACGGTGTATCCGGCAGCCGGTAGCAGCAACTCTGCCATTGAGCTGACGTGTGACGAGCTGGCTACCTATGCGCACAGCTTAGCGTGGGTTGATGTGTGCAAGGGATGGCAGGAGGACGGGGATTGACAGATAGCAACCGCTCACACTATAATTGAAAAAAATAGATTGTCTGTTTCGGGGCGAGGTGCAATTCCTCACCGGTGGTGAAACGCTGATAGGCGGCAAGTCCACGAGCTTTGGCAGAGCTGGTTAGAATCCAGTACCGACGGTATAGTCCGGATGAAAGAAACAACACAGAGGACTGTTTTCTGTGCGCCCTTTATTCGTATTGGATAAAGGGTTTTTCATTTTCTCCATCGGGCAGGCAAAAAAGGAGAAGAGAAAACATGAACACATCTACAAAGATCATCCTTTGGTCGGTATTGGCGTTGTTTTTGGTCGTCTTGTTCGTCGTTGATCTAAACAAGAAGAACAAAAACCGCCAGCAAAACACCCAGCGGCTCGTTATGATGGCAGTGTTGGTTGCGCTTTCCATCGTCATGCTGATGCTCATTCGATTTCCTATCTTTCCAAGCGCGGCATTTTTGGAATACGATCCGGCAGACATCCCCATTTTTCTGGGCACCTTTGCCTATGGCCCTCTGGCCGGTTTTGCGCTGACGGTGGTGGCGTCCATCATTCAGGGCATGACGGTAAGCGCTGGCAGCGGCTTTATCGGTATCTTGATGCATATTTTTGCAACGGGATCGTTCGTATTGGTAGCGGGCAACTGGTATAAATTTCATAAAACCAAAAAGCAAGCTGTGGTGGCGCTGGTATTGGGTTGTTTGGTGATGACGGTGTCGATGATGGTATGGAATTATTTTGTAACGCCGATTTTCATGGGGATGCCGCGTGCGGCTGTGGCCCCGATGATCTTCCCGATCATTCTACCGTTTAACCTAATCAAGAGCGGGGTCAATTCATTGATTACCTTTCTGCTATACAAACGATTTTCCAAGGTACGGTATCTACCGCTGCACAGCAAATAAAAAAAGAGCCATCGGCTCTTTTTTTATTTCTGTATTTTAATTTTCGTGATGGCATCGATGTCATACGGGGTTTCTTGATAGACAAAGTTCAGCCAATTGAAATAGAACAAGTTGGCATGCGCCCGCCACTGCACAATGGGAGGTAGGGAAGGATCGTCATTTTGGAAATAATGCTTAGGAATCTTGATCGCGGCACCGCGCTGCACATCGCGTTGGTATTCATATAGCAGCGTATCCCGGTCGTATTCTCCATGGCCGGTGATAAAGATCTGCCGTCCGTCCGGCGTCATGGCCAGGCCTACGCCCGCCTCTTCGGATTCACATACGACCTCCAGGCCGTGCACCGTTTCGATATCCTCTTTACGCACCTCGGTATGGCGGGAATGGGGCATGTAAAAGACATCATCGAACCCGCGCAGCAGCGGATTATGCTCTGCCAAAATATGGTGTGAGAATACACCGAACAGCTTTTCCGGCAGCTCATATTTCGGTACGCCGTAATGATGATACAGCGCTGCCTGGGCGCCCCAGCAGATATGGATGGAGGAAAAGACATTTTCCAATGACCAATCCATGAGCATCTTCAATTCATCCCAGTAGGCAACCTGGTGATAATCCAGCTTTTCCACCGGTGCGCCTGTAAAGATCATGCCGTCGAACTTTTCCGACTGAATTTGTTCAAACGTTTTATAGAATGTTTTCAAGTGCTCTAACGGCGTATGGGTGGAAAGATAGGACTGCGGGTGTACCAAAGTAATATCTACCTGAAGCGGCGTATTGCTCAACAGCCGCAGCAGCTGGGTCTCTGTGGTGATCTTCGTCGGCATCACGTTGAAGATCGCAATCTTCAACGGACGAATATCCTGTGTCGTGGCGCGATCCTCTGTCATCACGAAGATATTTTCATTGGATAGGATCGCGGCAGACGGCAAAGCATTGGGAATACGAATGGGCATCGCTTGACCATCTCTCTTTTTTTGGTTTTTCGGCTATTGTATCATGGTAAAAAAATGATTGTCAATGTGCAAAGAAAAAGGGGGGGGTTACCCCTCCTCCGGCATTTTATAAACCAAAGCGCCGCTTCGCTTATGCTGCGTGGCTTTGTGTGCCCGCTGGATGATAGCAATATCCTCCGGCCGACCGGTACCATGCAGTATATATTCATCGATGGCGGCATAGGTAACGCCCATTTCCTTTTCGTCTGTCTGCCCCTCGAACAACCCTGCAGAGGGCGCCTTTTCAATGATCTCGGGAGGGGCTCCTAAATAGCGCAGAAAATCGAAGATTTCTGTGGCGGTTAGATCTGCAATGGGGTTAAAATCAAACGCACCATCGCCCCACTTGGTGAAATATCCCATATACCGCTCACTGCGATTGCCGGTGCCTGCCACAAGGCAGCCCTTGCTTTGCGCCAGCGCATACAGCGTTGTCATACGCAGACGTGGGTTGATATTCATCCCGGATGCACCGGAGAGCGGCGACAATGGCTCTATGGCGCTGACAAATGCGGTCTTGATTTCCGTAAGATCCACCTGAACAGCCTCTATGCCAAACTGCTTGCTCATCAAAAGTGCATGGTCGCGGTCTATGCCAAAGTTGCGGCTAGAAGAACACGGCATGATAACGCCTGTGACCTGCGGCGTAGCCAGGCGGCACAGAATGCCTACCAAACAGCAGTCCTTGCCGCCGCTGTTGCCAAAGACAACGCCTTTGGCGCCGGAAGATTTCAGGACGGATTGTATAAAGGAAACACGAGCTTGTTTTTCTGCGGCCCAATCACGCAGCATCATTCTTCACTCCTTTGAAAAGTAAAAGGGAGAGCGGCTCTCCCTTTTTTTGCTCAATATTGGGTCAGATAACGATCCACTTCCCATTGATGAACCTGCACACGGTATTTATCAAATTCCAAGCGCTTGGCCGTTACATACTTATTGAAAACATGATCGCCCAGGGCTTCGCGCATCAGCGGGTCGTTCACCATATCCTGGATAGCTTCATCCAGCGTACCTGGCAGGTTGCCCACTTTTTTCTCAATGCGCTCTTCTTCGCTCATATGGTAGATATTGCCATCTACGGGTAGGGGGGGCATCAAGCCGCGTTCGATTCCATCCAGACCGGCACGAAGCACCAGCGCCAGTAGCAGATAAGGATTGCAGGACGGATCGGGAGAACGAAGCTCCACGCGGGTGGAATTGCCGCGCGCGGCCGGTACGCGGATCAGCGGGCTACGGTTGCGGGCGGACCAGGCGATGTATACCGGCGCTTCATAGCCGGGCACCAGACGCTTATAGGAATTGACCAAGGGATTGGCAATGGCCGTGATGCCCTTGGCATGATCCAACACGCCTGCGATGAATTGCAGCGCTTCGGTAGAAAGACCAAACTGCTCATCCGGATCATAGAAGGCATTTTTACCATCTTTGAAAAGAGACATATTGGTGTGCATGCCATTGCCGGCCACGCCGAACAACGGCTTGGGCATAAAGGTAGCATGCAGCTTATGCTTTTGCGCGATGGTCTTGACTGCCAGCTTGAAGGTGACAATGTCGTCGGCAGCGGTCAAGGCTTCGGCATATTTGAAATCGATCTCATGCTGGCCTGGCGCACATTCATGGTGCGAAGCTTCGATCTCAAAGCCCATTTCCTCCAAGGCCAAACAGATGGCAATACGGGCCTCCTCGCCCATATCCACAGGGCCGAGGTCAAAATAACCGGCCGCATCGTGTGTATGCGTCGTAGGAGAGCCGTCCTCTCTGGTATGGAAGAGGAAAAATTCCAGCTCTGGTCCCACATTGAAGGAATACCCCATTTTGGCGGCATGGTCCAACGCGCGGATCAAAACATTGCGCGGATCGCCTTCAAACGGCGTATGATCCGGACGATATACATTGCAGATCAATCGCGCAATGCGGTGTTCTTTCGGCGTCCAGGGATAGATGACAAAGGAATCCAGATCCGGATACAAACGCATATCCGATTCCTCAATGCGCACAAAGCCCTCGATGGAGGAGCCGTCAAACATACAGTCGTTTTTCAACGCTTTTTCCAGTTGCTTGTCGGTGATCGCCACGTTTTTCAGCGAACCCAAGATGTCTGTAAACTGCAAACGGATAAAACGCACGTTGTTTTCGCGTACCATTTGCATGACCTGTTCTTTGGTATACTTTGCCATAGATGCCTCCTAAAGATTTTCCGATGGGATTCTATATGAGGAAAGCAAACAAGAAAGGCCAAATGGCCCAGCGTTTGCATACCGGCTTTTGAATAAAAGTATCATACCATAAAAGTACAGAGTTTTGAAATGAAAAAGAGAAAAAACCGAAGAAATCAAAACAGCACGCTATATAGCGTGCTGTTCATAGAGAAAATGTTTGATTCAATCGTCCATTTTGTCCGGGCTGACTCGCTTGTTTTCCAAGCCAATCTCTACGATAAAGGAAAACAGCGAATACAGAACCGCCATCAGAGGAACGCCTAAGAACATGCCCACGACACCGAAAAAGCCGCCGCCTACCAAGATGCCAAACATGACCCAAAATGCGGATAGGCCCATCTTGTTGCCGCATAGCCAGGGGATTAGCAGGTTGCCCTCCACCGCCTGAACGATGACTACGGTAATGAGGAATAACAAGAAGTGTCCAGGACTAAAGACCAAGAGCAGCAGCAAACAAATGATGCCGCCCACGATCGGCCCAAAAAACGGTATGAGGTTAAAGATGCCCATGATCAGGCATAACAGTAACGCATAGGGAACGCCAAAAATAGAACATACCACAAAGATGACCACAGCTACCAGCAGAGAGGTAAACAGCTTACTATTGATAAACATGGAAAACATTGTGTTGGCGTTATGCAGAATCAGCAGCGTTAAATCCCCCTTGGATTCTGGAAGAATCCAATACAGGATCTTTTTGGACTGCCGCACAAAGTTTTCTTTGCCATATAAAACATAGACGGACAACAACAATGCCAGTAAAAAATTGATGGCGCTGTTGGTAATATTCTGCATAACAGAAGCCAGAGAAACGGAGATCAACCCGAACGATTCCAAAACCTTTTCGCCCAGCTCGGTTAAGCTGCCGGCGATTTCCGTAATTTTATCCGGGGTGACATTCCAATGAGACAGCACGGAATTCAGCGTTTCATTGATGCCGCCGACGTACTGCGGAAAGCGGTCTATCACCGTGGTAATGCTTTCGATGAATTGCGGCACGATGGAAATGATTAAAAATACCAAAATGCCGATGACCAGCACGTACACGATGGCAACAGAAAGCGCACGAACTGCCTTTTTGGGCAGTTTGGTTTTGGAGAGGAGCTTTTCAAAAAACATCATGGGCCGATTCAACAAATAGGCCATGACAAATGCTAAGATAAAGGGAAATAAAACATTGAGCACCTTGCCGATAAAGGCAAGAACGCCGGAGAAATTATCTAAAAAAAAACAAATAGGATCAAAAGAACGCCTACATATAACGCACAGTTTGCGATTTTGCGTACATCACGCGCATTCATGGCTAGATCCTCCTTTATAGTAAGTCTCTTCTGAACATACCTTATTTTGTCTAATGAAACAAGTCCTATACTTAAAAATCAAGAAAAAACGAGCCAAACGACCATGCTCCCCAATAAAAAAAGCAGCTACGGCTGCTTTTTTTATTCCAATACAATGCGTACTTTTTTGAACACGTCGCCAGACCCTACGGCAACGACAAGATCGCCAGACTGCCAATGCGCATGCAGATAGTCCCGAATCTCTTCAAAGGTAGGTAGGTATTCTACCTTCGTACCGTTTTTTGCGATTTCTGCAACGAGATCCCTGGCATGTACAATGCCGGTATCGATATCCCGCCCCGGATAGATATCCGGTACTAGAACCTCATCGGCGTCCTCAAAGCATTTTCCATATTTTTCCATCAAAGTTTTTGCCCGCGTATAGGAATTGCATTGGAAAATGCACCAAAGCTTTTTGTGTGGCGTCTGCTTGGCTGCCTGTAAACAGGCTCGGATCTCGCTAGGATGATGGGCGTAATCGTGAAACAGCTTTACGCCGTCCTTTTCTCCAAAGAACTCGAACCTACGCGCTACCAGCCGGTATTTGGCCAAGGCATCGGCAATGCAATCGTATGGTACGCCCAGCTGGCGCGCGACCGCGATGGCGGCCAGCGCATTTTGTACGTTATGCCGGCCGGGTACACCCAATTGGATCTTCTGTACAGGTTTCCCATGATCCAACACCGTAAAGGAGGGATGGCCATAACCGTCATACTCGATATGCTGTGCTTGATAATCCGCCTTTTCGTCTAAGGCATAGGTCACGGTGCGAACTGGGCAGGTCTTTACCAACTCAGCTACGCGCCAGTCTTCAATATTGGCAACAAACACGCCGGTTTTTGGCATAAGATGAATAAACTCATCAAACACGGAAGCAATCTCTTCTATATCCTTATAACAGTCTAAATGATCGTCATCAATATTGTTGATGACCTCGATGGTCGGATGCAATGTAAGAAAGCTACGAACATATTCGCATGCTTCGGTAACAAACAATCCGCTATGCCCCACGCGCGTACCGCCTGTTAAAAACTCTACCTCTCCACCTACATGGACGGTAGGATCCTTTTGTGCTTTTAATAAAATCAAGCCCAGCATGGAGGTGATGGTGGTTTTGCCATGGCAGCCGGCAATGCCGATAACCTCTTTAAAGTGGCCGGAGATCATACCGAGCAAAACAGAACGCTCTATGGTAGGAATGCCCTTTGCCAAGGCAGCGGCCATTTCCGGGTTGGTTGGCTTGATAGCAGCGCTGTATACAATGGCGTCCGCTCCTTCAATTTGGCTGGCTTCATGGCCGATATATACCTTGATGCCAAGACTTTCCAGATGATCGGTAAACGCGGACGCAACGCGATCCGAACCGGTTATGGTATATCCCTGATGATGCATAATCATCGCCAGACCGTTCATGCTGCAGCCGCCAATGCCGATGAAATGCAGGTGTTGTCCTTTTTTCAGTGTAAATGAGCTAGACAATGCTTTTCCGCTCCTTCATATGATTTGTTCCATTATACTCGCAAAATTATCGGTTTATCAACCTTTTCCGAATAGAAGGAAGAACAGGCATAAGATCGGGAAAAAAGGGACGCATAAAATATTGCTTTGGTTCATAAGGTGCAAGGGAGAGGGGAAAAAACATGCCGTTTACGGATAGGGAATTATTTGCACGCTTGATCCAGTGCGAAGCCGGAGGAGAAGGTGACAACGGGATGAGGGCGGTGGCCAGCGTTGTGATGAACCGTGTCAATGCAACTACGGGAGAGTATGCACGCGTAGGCCAGGGCAGCCTCCGCAACATCATCCTTCAGCCGGGGCAGTTTGTATGCGCCTCTGAAACAGAACGTGGGCGGTATAACCCGCAAAACATATACAACATGCGCCCAGAGCAAATTCATTATGATATTGCGGACTGGGCCATTGCGGGCAACCGGCTGCTGAATCTGGGGCAAGCCCTTTGGTTTTTCAACCCATACAGCCCTACCTGCAAGAAAAACTTCCCCAGCAAGGTGGGGTATTTTGTGACAAGAATCGGAGACCACTGCTTCTATAACCCCACAGAAGCATACAATGAGACATAGAAGAGAGAAAGGAGAGGGATGCCATGGAGGTAGATCCGCAGATTTTGGATGATTTAATGAAGAATCCAGGTTATGAGGGACAGCAGGCCAACACGACCTCTGAGTTTTATGCCGAATCATTCTCAGAGGTATTGGCCAAAAGCATCGGCTATTTTGTGACGGCTGAATTTCTCATCGGCAGCAATAACCTGGTAGAGCGTTCTGGCATTTTGTACGCAGTAGGCAATAATTTTATGACCCTGCAGGAAGGGCCGGATGGCCCGTTTATGATCTGTGACGTATACTCTGTCAAGTTTGTTACGGTGTATAACTCACGGACCCGGCCAGAGAATTTTGGCCAAAGAAATTTTCAGACCAATGCATACCGCAATGCTTCCTACCCAGGACAGCGGCGCTGAATACGACATAAAAAAAGCCTTGCAGGCACCATCGTCTGCAAGGCCTTTTTTATTTGGGATCAGCGTGCTGCAGCGTAGCTCTCACAAGCCTCAATGACCCAATGAATATGTTCGCTGGGCAAAGAATAATGAATGCTGCAATCTGAGCTGAGGATGAGATTTTGCTGGCCGGCGCTTTCAAGGAAAGCTTTGGTCTGGCGCTGAATCTCCTCTTTGCTGCCGGTATAGAGAAGGGTGCCGGGGCGATGATCAAAACCTCCCATCAGCGTGGTGCCTGGCTTGAAGAAGGCGCGGGCTTTTTCAAATGTATCTATTTTTTCCACGTGCATATCCCAGTTTACAGTCTGATACGGGAGATCGTTCCATAGCGTAAGGTCGTTTTCCCCGAGATCCCCACAGATGTGCATGATATTATGGGCAAAATTTTCGTTGGCATGCTGCAAAAGCTGGCGATCCAGAGGCAGCATTTCCCTACGGAACTCTTCCTCGTCAAACTGAAACGTCTTATGGTTGCGGCGGAAAGAAAGCATGACGCCATCCAGGGCCGTTTCCTCTTTGTAGGCATCCAACAGCATATCGTTGCAGTCACGAGCAAATGCAATGGCATCCTCCACGATCTGCCGATGATTGCGCCACGCTGACAGCATATCCATGCCGTTGAAATCCAACCGCATGGATTTACGCACGTTGTTAAACGCAGTATATAGAAGACCGAAAACAGCGACCTCATCGGAAAGCGCCTCTGAGACCCGCTTGGCACGGTCAACCTGCTGGGCAATGAAGGGATGCGTGCGCTTGATGGGGTGAAGATGCTTGAAATCTTCGATGGTGCCCGAGACATTTTCGATGGGGCAGCCGTCATTGCCATCACATTGCAAAAGCAGCATGTCCACCTTGCTTTCGCGGGCCCACTTTATATAGGCGCCTACGGAGTTATCCGCATCCTGTTCGGGAAAATGACGATAAAGCATCACGGGGACCCGGTCTACCGCCAGCCCCTCCATGGCGTTCAAAGCCCTGGTTTTTGCATTCATATTCAATTCTCCTTTTTATGTTGATCTCTTCTATTCTAGCATACTTTATGTGCCTTCCCAACATCTTTGTCAAAGGGATCAGGCTGTAGGAACTTCCGGGCCCAACAATGTGAAATGGTTTTTCCAAAATAGTAGGAGCCCTTCTTGGCGCATTTTGCTAAGCTCGGAGGAAAGTGCGCTTCGATCCACACACAGATAGTCCGCGAGCTGTTGCCGGTTCATCGGAATGGTAAACGCGTTGTTATGCGCCAGCTGCGCTTGCTCGGAGAGATAGGAAAGCGGCTTTGCGCGCAGGCTGCGTTTGGAGATGTGCTCGATTTTCTGCGTCAGCAGCTGATTTTTTTCTGCAAGGATGCCCAGCAGATTTGTTACCAACGAAATGGAACAGGCAGAGACCACGGATGGTTGGAAAAAAAGCTCGGCCCGAAAAAACAGCGCTTCTACCTGGGTGCCGGCCAAAACGGAGACGGGCAGAGACGGCGTTGCACTTAGGGAAAAGGATTCCCCAAACAACGCACCAGGGCCTAGCTGTGCCAATAGGCTGCGATGTCCCCAAAAATCCTCCTTGATGATGTGTACTTCTCCGGCAATCACAAGGCCAAATTGCGGTGGTTGGCCACAAGAGAGCAGATAAGTACCCTTATCATAGCAACGAGTATAGGCATGGAAACTTTCCAATGCCTGTTGGATCTGAGGCTCAGAGAGCCCCTTAAATAAGGGCATGTCGCAAAGCGCAGCGGTTATTTTTTTCATTTTTTCCTTCTTTCGTTGTAAAAACAACAGAAAATCTTTTGGCTGTATTGTACGATATCCGTGATGAAAAAGCAAAATAAGGAGGAAATAATGATGAGACGAAGGATCATTAAAATTGATACAGAAAAATGCAATGGTTGCGGGCTATGCGCAAAGGCATGCCATGAAGGCGCAATCGCTATGATAGACGGAAAGGCCGCCTTGATGCGAGATGATTATTGTGACGGCTTGGGGGATTGTCTGCCGGCTTGCCCCACAGGGGCGATCTCCTTTGAAGTCAGGGAGGCGGTGGCTTATGACCAGGCGGCTGTGGAGCTGAGAATGGGCAAGCAAAGCCGCTGTGCCGGCGCACAGAGCCAAACGTTCACAAACCCGGCGTCAGGCAGCGCTTTGATGCAGTGGCCGGTACAGATTCAGTTGGCCCCCATCCAGGCGCCGTATTATCAGGGGGCACACTTGCTCATTGCTGCAGATTGCACAGCCTATGCCTATCATGAATTTCACACGGCCTTTATGCAAGGACGAATCACGCTGATCGGATGCCCAAAGCTGGATGATGCACCGTACGAAGAAAAGCTGTGCGCAATTTTTCAGCAAAACGACATTAAGGATATTACGCTGGTTCGAATGGAGGTGCCGTGCTGCGGTGGGATGGATCGTATCATTCAACAGGCGCTTGCAGCCTCCGGTAAACAGATCCCTTATCGAGTGGAAACCATTGCCCTGGATGGGACATGGCAATGATGGCCAATGGGTTATACCTTCCCGCTAAAAAACAAAAATTTGCAAAACAGCGCCAATCGCGCTGTTTTTATTTTCATGCAACTGCACAAAATGCTTATGCAATTTAAGAGCAGCGTTTGCTTGTACCGCGGCGCATAAAAAGCGCTATGGGATCACATAAAGATGGAAGCGGTAACAGCGCATATGGCGCAAATAAACCTAGACGCTTTTTAATGAGTACGCAAAAATAGAGGATGTTTGCTACTGGGATTTTCGATAATCTACAAGGCTTTGCATCAGACATATTGATTTCTTGGGTTTCTATGCTATACTATATAGAAAAAGGAACATAATTGTTCCTAAGTCTGTAGAGGCAAAAGGAGGGTGTAAATTGAAACCATTTGCCAAGCACCTGACTCGAACAAAGCCTATGTGGCTATATATTGAAAATGGGAAAGTAAAAGGGCCGGTAAGCCAAGAAAAAATGTCTCGCCTGATTGAGGAGGGCCGGATCTCCAGGAGCAGTAAGATTGCAAAACAGCAAACCGATGATTGGTACGCCATTGGGGAAACCGGTTTTGAAAAAGAGATCAGTTTATCGGAGAGCCAACCGGTACCGCGTCAAGCGCGGCCGCTGTTAATCGGCGGTGTGGCGGTTGGCTGTATTGGCCTTCCACTGGCCGTTTGGAGTGCGTTATGGGGCTTTGTTCTTTTGGGTGCAGGCCTGAGCTTTGGCAGCTTGGGGCTGAGCCTTAGACGAGGCGCAGAGACGCATACGATTTTTAGATAAGGATCAAAAACCGCTGGATTGTTCCAGCGGTTTTTTCAATACCGGCCAATAATGAATAGGGGTAGAGAATGGCCGGTATTAAACTTGGTTTAAGTATTCCTCCAGGCAGATGCCCTGTTCCATAATCTGCTTGGCAGCGTCTTTGCCAACATAACGATAATGCCAAGGCTCGTATCCGATGCCGGTGATGCTGCTTTTGCTGGTAGGGTAGCGCAGGATGAACCCATATTTCCAGCAGTTTTCCATCAGCCATTTCTGCTCTGGTGTATGCTCTTGTGTTTCGTCCAAAAGCTGATGATCCGTTGCCACAATGTCTACGGCAAGCCCGAGCTCATGCTCGCTGGTACCGGGCGGGGCTACCCACTGGGAGGCCTTTTGCTCTGCCATGGATTGCGAATATCCCTCGGACAAAAATTTTTGTACCTGATTTTTATGCAGCTCTTCTTGCTTTGCACGGGTGCGATAGGATGAGCATATCAGAGGAGAGAGCCCGGCGCGGCGGGCGTCGTCCATCATATCTTGTAGCGCGGCATATGCTCTGCGGTCGATGGATTGCCCATTTTTAAGCTGTACCAGGCTCACTTTCCATCCGGAGGGAAGGGGGTGCTTGCTGTTTACCAGCGTCAAAAGCTCATTGCCGTTGGCAGATCCGTTGCTTACCGGCGAGGCGCTCGGAGCGCTGCCGGGATCCACTACATCCAAGTATACCGAAGAGGAGGAGCAGCGTCCCAAGAAAAAGAACAAAACACATAAAATAAGCACCAGGATAAAGGCAGACCGCTGCCTACGCCTTTTTTGCCTGCGCCGGTATTCACTGGGGCGCAGTCCCCCATATCCCATGACAAACATCCTTTCTCTCACATGATCGCTTTTTATGAAGGTAGTATAGGGGGGCAAGGCATAGGAATAGGCGCAGATTTGCATCAAAGCTGCATCATATATTGTTCATGCTGCGCATGGCTTTCAGCGCCAGGATCACGGCGTTATTTTCCTGGAATACAAAATAATAGAGTTTTTCATGCTCTTCATCCAGCAAAAGATAACCGCTAAACGCAGCAAAGGCTGACTGCGTATCAAAGGAAAGGGGCTGGCCGTTGAGCCGAATGTTATATTGATAGATTTGGTTTGTATCCGCATCCATCGTAAGGGTACAATGATAATCCTCTACTGAAAAGGAATAGTCAAGGATGTTTACGATGCGAGAGGGATGGTCTACATCCATATAGGTATAGGACGTAGAATAATACATCGGCTCATCATCGAGAGGAAGGTCAGGAAATGCGCCCAGCGACTGTAACTTTTTTAGCTCTGCAAACACCTTTTCCTCGGGGATAAGATCATTTTTTTTAGAAGAATAGGATTTTGAATTCTGGCGTTCCGTAAGAACGATGTTAGAGCCGATGCGCCCATAATCGCAGATTAGAGAGATTTTCTCCGCGGCGCTCAAAGGATGCCCCTCCTCAAAGGGTTCTGCTGTGGGCAGCGGTTCCAAATGGGCCACACCAAGCATGGAGTTATCCTGTAGGCGGCAAAGGAAAATTGGCAGGAAGGCTGCAAGAAACAGCAGTAAAATGGCCAGAAAAAACGGCGCGATGGTTTTAAGCTTCTGCATGCAAATATTCCCCCCTTAACCAAACGCGTGCGCATGTTCCTTGGCCCGGCTGGCTGACAAATTCTAGCAGTCCGCCATGCAGGCGGAGAATTTCGCTGCATACGGCCAGCCCCAGTCCGGCGCCCCCTTTTTTGCGGGAACGGGATTTATCCACCATGTAAAACGCTTCTGTGATTTTGGCGAGCTCCTCCTGCTCCATCCCGCAGCCGTTATCGATGACCAAAATCTCATAGCCGTCATCACATCTGCGGCCCAGCAGAGAGATCTCTCCCTTTTGCCCTTCATCGATGGCTTTACGGGCGTTATCCAGCAAATTGATGCAGACTGTGGCCATCAGATCCGGCTCTATGGTCAGCAGCGCATACTGACACTTTACGGTAAATCGAATGTGGTTTTGCTCCATGACGGGCAAAACGGTTTGGTAGATGGATTGAAAAAACTGTTTGCTGGAAACGCGGCGCATCGGCAGGTCTTCACGCTTTAATACAATAAGATCCATCAGTTTCATGGAAAGGGCTTCCAACCGTTTGCCATCCTGAACGATCTGGTTGGCAAACAGGATTTGTTGTTCTTCTGTGAGCTTTTTGGAGCGCAGCATATCCGCATAGCCGATCATGGAGGTTAGCGGCGTTTTCAGCTCATGGGCAAAGTTGCCGGCAAACATTTCCTGCCTGGTAGCGGTTTCCTTTAGATTGTCCATGGTCTGCAAGAGCTTGAGCGACATGGCGTTGAAATCGGATGCAAGCGTGCCGATTTCATCGTTGTTGGCCACGCGGACCGGGTTTTTGAAATGCCCGGTAGCCAGCTGCTTGGTAGCGCGGGATAAGGCCCGGATGGGGCGCATCAGCCAGCGCGCCAGAAAGAAGATGACAAGCGCACAGCCGCCGAATAGGACCAGGATCAGCATGATAAACGTGCGGTACTGCCCCTGCTTATGCTGAAATACCGGCGTAATATCTCGGTAGTTTTCAATGTAAAATACAGTGCCTGCCAGCGTTAAGGGCTGGGCGGTCTGTATATAATAACGGCCCTCTATTTCCACAATCCGGTGCCCACGGTCCGCAGCGGTAAGGGAGGGCGCTAGGGATTCCTGTACGGCAAAATGAATATCTTGAAAAACGATCTTTCCGTTTTGATCGCTTAGGCGGAAAGGGATATTGCCGTTGGCATTTTGAATGGAAATGCTTTTCGCCACGTTTTGGAGTATGTAGGATAGCTCATCGGCCAGCGTGCCGGCTTCATCGGATGCTAACATATCCTTTTCCAGAATGGTAGCGGAGTCAATTCCGTAAATGGTACTGAGAATACGCTCAAATGAGATATAGAGAATATCATTCTCTTGAAAAGAAACCTCAATTTCCCTGTCTAATGAAGTATGGAAGCTGGATTGGATCAAAACATAACCGCCAATGCCAAAACAGACGGTTACAATGAGCATAATGCTAAAGTACAGCTTCCAAAAAAAGTTCACTTAGGTTACCTCCAGCCGATAGCCGATCTTATATACAGGCACGATCTTATCTTCCAGCCCCAGCTTTTTTCTCATCCTTTGTACATGTAGGTCTACCGTTCTGCTATCGCCCATATACGCTTCGCCCCAAACCCTTTCGTAGATGCGATCTCGAAACAGGGCAATGTTTGGGTTTTGCAAAAAAAGCACCAAAAGGTCGTATTCTTTTACCGTCAGGCTGACGGGCTCGCCGGATTTTTTGACAATGCGGGACAGGGTATCCACTGTGATATCATACACGCTCAATATCTTATTGGCTTTATGATACCGGCGCAACACGGTTTCTACACGCGCCAGCAGCTCGATGATCTCAAAGGGCTTTATGATATAATCTTCCGCTCCCAGGCGCAGGCCTTTGACCCGATCGCTGACATGTGCCTTGGCGGTAAGAAAGATCACGGGAATCTGTAAAGGGCGTATGTATTCCAGCAGCTCAAACCCGTTGATTTTGGGCAGCATCACATCCAAAAGAATCAAATCATAAAGATTGCTTTCCAGCAGCGTAGCGGCCTGCTCGCCATCATAGGCGCAAAAGCAAGCGTAGCCTGCATCGGTCAGGTTCAATCGAATCAATTCAGAAATGGGTTTTTCATCCTCGACAATGAGTATTCGGTTCATAGCCATCCTCCCTTGCGCAGAAAAACCTTACATCAAAGTTGCGTCAAAGTTGTATCATCCATCTCATCATAACACAGGGACAAGAAGGGATGTCTGAAAAGAAAGAAACGACCGGCGGTAAAAATCACCAGCCGGTCGCGTATCAAGAGATTACTTTTCAAATTCGATTTCCAATCCATCTGTTAAGCGTTCCATCAGATAGTTTAGTTGCTTTTGCTCTGCCACGGTTAAAAGCGCATAGGCACGCATCTGCGCTTGGTTAAGCTGAACCAACAGTTCGGAAATATAAGCCCTGCCGCTTTCTGTGAGCCGAATCACCTTGCGGCGCCCATCGCTGGGATGGAAAGAGCGCACGATGTACCCGCTTTTTTCCAGATTGCGAAGGATACCGCTCATCGTTTGTCGCGGCAGATACAGCCGGTCTGCAATTTCAGAAGGAAATCCGCCCTCGGGATATTGCAAAAGCTTTTCCATCACCATAAACGTGGAAAAAGCAATGTTGTGTTTCCAGCCCCAATGATCGTACAATCGCTCATGTTTTGTAATAGAACGCGTTAGATCCTTGTAGCGCAGATATGCGTCGGTTTCGATACTGTCGTTTTTTTTCATGGCAGCACACGCTTTCTTTTTTTGTTTTATTATTATGTTATTTTGGCAGAGGTAGACCCGGCCAGAAGGGAAAAAGCGCTTGCCATTGGTGCGGATGATGCATTTGACCCCACAAAGACAGACCCGGCCGCCTATATAGAAAAGAAAGTAGGCGTAAGAGGGGTACAGGTTGTATTCAATACAACGGCGGTACACGAGGTATGGGCACAGGCGTTGTCCATGCTGTCCCCCTATGGAAAGCTTATTGCATACAGCTCGCAATACCCGGATACGCCGGTGCCGATCCATATGGGAGAAGTGCATAATACGGAAATTGAGATCATTGGGACGGTATCCCCCAACCAGGCGGATATGTATAATGCGGCTTGGCTCATCGAAAGCGGCCTGATTGACGTAAAGCCCGTGATCCAAGAACTGGTTCCCATGGCGCAGGGCGCGGAGGCATTTGAAAAAGCGGTTGTGCCAGGTGCCTATCGAATTGTTATTACGATGTAAAAACCATGCTGTATGGTCAATGTATAGAAAGGAAGAGAAACATGCTGATTACAATGAAAAAACTGCTGGATGTGGCCAAAAAAGAGGGCGGCTTTGCCGTTCCTGCCCCGAATGTATTTTCCATGGAAACAACAGAGGCTGCATACCAGGCGGCCAGGGAGATGCAGGCCCCGGTGATTTTGAACGTATGGGATGCGGGGGCGGAATGGATTGAAAAGCAGGCCAATCTGGCGCTGTATTTTGAAAAGAAGTATCCAGACGTCATCGCGGCGCTCAACCTGGACCATGGCCAGTCTTATGATTCCGAAGTTGCTGCCATCCGCAGCGGATTTACCTCGGTAATGAGCGACAGGTCCATGATGCCGCTTGAGCAAAATGTAGAACAAGTCAAGCGCATTGTGGATACGGCGCATGCCGTCAATGTATCCGTAGAGGCGGAGCTGGGGCATGTGGGCCAGGGTTATGAATACGAGCAGACGCGCGATGCGTGGCTGACCAACCCGGATGAGGCCGTGGCCTATGTAGAGCAGACACAGTGCGATTGCCTAGCCGTAGCGGTAGGGACCTCGCACGGCGCCTACAAAGGAACGCCAAGACTGGATTTTGCCCTTCTGGAAACGCTCAACAGCTTGGTTTCTGTACCTTTGGTGCTGCACGGCGGCAGCGGCACGGGAGATGAAAACTTGGCCAAGGCTGTAGCGGTCGGCATCCAAAAGGTAAACCTTTGCACTGATCTAATGGATGCCTACGAGAGAAAGGCAAAAGAGAAGGCCAAGACCAGCGGTGAATTTTTAGAGATTTATGAGGCCGGCGTGCAGGGCTGGAAGGAAGAGCTGATGCGGTATATGGAGCTGTTTTCTGCAAAGGGCAAGGCGGTTTTGTATCAAGAACATCTTTCCCGGGCCGAAGGGCTATATTACCATGTAAAGGATGAAAACTTCACCGTTCAAAAATAACGTTAGACTTGGCAAAAAAAGCGGCCGTTAAGGCTGCTTTTTTGCGCATTTTTCCGGCATAAAAGACATTGCCAAACAAGAGTGGGTTGATTACAATGGAAATAGTATTGAGCCTATTTTAATCGTTTATAGATCCTTTTTTCACGGTATGTCCGATCGATGCATCGTCGTATAGTTAAGCAAGGGTAGTTTTACAATAGCATAGCAAAAGGAAGAAGGAGGATTCGTATGCTGAAAGACAAAAGTGCGCTGGGACAGACTGGCCTTGAGGTAAGCCCCCTATGTTTGGGGTGCGGTTCCTACGGCGGCAGTATGAAAGAGCCGCTGGCCGTAGAGATGATGGATTATTATTACGAGCTGGGCGGTCGTTTTTTGGATACGGCCGTAATTTACTGCGATTGGTTTGAAGGGGAGCGCTCTTCATCGCAGAACATCATCGGACGTTGGATGCAGGCCAGGAAAAACCGGAAGGAATTGGTGCTGTCCGTAAAGGGTTGTAATGGCAAGATCATCACGCCCACCAACGACTTGGCCACGGCACCGCGCACAGATACTCGGCTGCATCGGGAGGACATCATCGAGGACATTGAGGTTTCGATGAAAAATCTGCGTACCGATTATCTGGATATTTTTACGCTGCATCATGACAATGAATCAGTGGAAATTCCAGAGATATTGGAAACTTTGCAGGAGCAGAAAAAGCGCGGCGTGATTCGTGCATACGGATGCAGCAACTGGAAGGTAGAGCGGCAGCGGGAAGCCTATGATTATGCCAAGGCGCACGGCTTGGATGGGTTTATGGTGGATCAGATCAACTGGAGCCTCAACGTCTTTGCCCCCGGCTCCAAGGGCGCTGCATCCTCTACTGTAATGGGGCCAGAGGCTTATCGCTTTCATCAGGAAACGGGCATTCCGGCCATGGCATATGGCGCCAATGGACGAGGGTATCTGCATTGCCTAGCCAACGGTCTGCCTGTACGCGAGCAGGATCATAAGGAATACGACTGCCCGCAGAATGAAAAGATACTGGCAGTGCTAAAGCAGGCGGCACAAGACCTAGGAGTGGAGGTAAACACGTTGGCGCTTGGTTATCTGATGCAGGGGCATGGATTCCAGGTCATTCCCATTGTGGGGATAAAATCGAAAAAGGAAATGGAAATTGCGGCGGCAGCAGCGGATTGTCATCTGCCGCAGGAAGTTTTGGATCAGCTCAGTCAATTGCGTGGCTTGAATGGCTAGAAAACCGTTGTTTTATAAAAGGTGAGGGCGTATACTGAGAGCAAAACAACCGGCTGTATAAATCGGAAAAGGAGGCATTCTTATGTGCGATACTCTAGGGGCGATTGGGAAAAAATCGGTGGTCTTTGGGAAAAACAGCGATCGAGACCCAAAGGAACCACAGGTAACGGAATGGCGTCCCGCGCAAGCTCATAGCGAAAAGAAAGTTAAATGCACCTATATAGAGGTGGATCAGGCAACATACACCCATGGCACGCTGCTCAGCCGTCCCTCCTGGCTTTGGGGTGGAGAGATCGGCATGAACGACCAGGGCGTGATCATCGGCAACGAGGCTCTGTTTTCCACAAACGAAGGAAACCAGAAAGAAGCACTGATCGGGATGGATCTGCTGCGCCTTGGTTTGGAACGTGGAGATTCCGCCAAAGCAGCCATGGATGTGATTCTGGAAATGCTGGAGCAATACGGGCAGGGCGGCAATTGTGGATACCTGAGCCCGCTGTATTACGACAATGCCTTTTTGATTATGGACCACAAAGAGCTGTACGTGCTGGAAACAGTGGGTAAGCAGTGGGCCTATAAAAAGATGGATAAAGCGGCAATTTCCAACTGCTTTTCCATCAAAGACGATGCGGATGCCTACAGCGGAGCGCGGTGCGATTTCAGCCAGTGGGCGTCGCCATTGGAACCCGAACACGGCGGCTTTGAACGCCGTTGCTTAAGCCAAAGAGCCTTGGCAGGCGGCGAGGGGATCGATGTGGTGTTCCGTGCCCTGCGTTCCCATGAGGATGGTTTTAACCTGCCTATTATGGAAAAGAACAGCAGAAACGTATGCTTGCATGCCGCGTCGGACGGTGGATCGCAGTCCACGGCAAGCTGGGCGGCCGATTTTCAGCAAGACCGCGTTTTGTTGTATGTAACGGGCGGAGCCATGCCGTGCGTATCCCTGTATAAGCCGTATGTGTTTGACAGCGCAGCCATCGAACAGGGTGCATATTCCCTGTTTGATCAGGCGTCTTGGGAGGAACATGATGCCAAGGTGACGGCGTTGGCCCAGCAACAGCCGCCGGCAGAGTTTTATGCAGAGCGCGATGCGTTGGAGCAGGCGTGGAGAAAACAGGCTCAGACACTGTCCGGTAGGGACAATGCGGAATTTCTGCAGGCATGTTTGGAAGAGGAAAAACAGTTTTATCAAAAGTGGGTGCGTTAATCCGGAGATTGTGAGGACCTGCCATGTATGGCAGGTCCTCTTGGCGGTAGACACAATAGGAGGGCCAGTCGTTTGGAGCTTCGTGTACTTAGATATTTTTTGGCAGTGGCACGGGAAGAAAATATCACCCGTGCGGCCAAGGCCTTACATATCACCCAGCCAACACTATCCCGTCAACTGGCGCAGCTGGAACAGGAACTGGGGCAGACACTGTTTTGTAGGGAGGCAGGCAGGCCGTTTTTAACGCGGGCGGGCAGATTGTTGAAGCGAAGGGCGCAGGAACTCTTGTCTTTGGCGGACAAGGCCGAGGAAGAGATAAGGGCGCAGGCAAATCTGGTGACGGGAACCATTTCCATGGGTAGCGCAGAGTCCGCTTCTGCGCGCATATGGCCTCGTTTGCTTCGGGCATTTTCCAAGGCATATCCACAGGTGCAGTATGAATTGTATACTGGCAATGCCGATCATATCAAAGAGCGCATCGATCAAGGCTTGCTGGATTTTGGCTTGCTGGTAGAGCCAGTAGAAATTGCTAAATACCACTCTCTATCCCTAGGACAAACGGAATAATGGGGCGTGCTGATGCGTTCGGATGCGCCGCTAGCGGAGAGGGAATTTGTGACGGCAGAGGAGCTGTGTTCGCTTCCGCTTCTCAATGCACATAGGCCGGTGGTGCAGGATGAATTGGCAGCCTGGTTTGGGAAAGCAAAGGATTCCGTGCATATTTTGGCCACCTACAATTTGATAGGCAATGCGGCGCTGATGGTGCGGGAAGGACTTGGCTATGCACTGACAATAGAAGGGGCGGTGGCCCTGTACCAAAATCCAGAGCTTTGTTTTCGTCCGCTGTTCCCTCCGCTGGTGGAGCGCAGCGTTTTTATCTGGAAAAAGGAGCAGCCCCTCGGGCGGGCTTCGGCTAAGTTTTTGGAGATGCTAAAGAGTATACAAAAAACTGGCATAGAAAAAAATTTTGTGTTAGAATAAAATTCACAATTGAATCAAGTAGCAGACAGCGTGTAGTGAAAAACGTAAATCCAGTTGTTTTTCTGCATGCTGTTTTTTTATTGGAGGGATCAAAAATATGCCAAAAACAAAGGGAGAAAAGCTGTTTTTTTCCATCGTAATGTCCGTTGTAATGGTATATGGTATGGAATTGTACAATTTGGCAGTTCAGGCAGGCGGTCTGCAAAATGAGCTGTTTGGCCGGGTATTTGCAGATTTGCCGCTGATGTGTTTGTGCTCGTGCTGGAGGCTTTTGTGGCAGGCCCGTTTGCAAAGAAAATGACGCTTCGCTTGCTTTCTTCGGAGGAACGGCCAATTTTTATAACTCTTTGCATTGCGGTGCTCACGGTAAGTCTCATGTGCCCAATGATGAGCGCGGTAGCAACGGTATGGTTCAAGCATCCCGGTGTGCAGTTTCCCGCTGTGTGGCTTCAGACCGTTGCGCTTAATTTTCCGATGGCCTTTTTCTGGCAGATGTTTTTTGCAGGGCCTGCGGTACGGGCGCTTTTCCGTCTATGTTTTGGGCGCAAAATTAAGGGGTAAAAACAAAGCCGTTCGGCTCTTGCCGAGCGGCTTTTTGTCTGCCGCGCTGGGTAGGCCTTGCGGCTCCTCTTGTGCGGATGCAGCGGCTATGATACATTTACTTCACTAAGGATGGAATCAGTGAGGGAGAAGAACATGAAATTTGTCATAGAGCATCTGAAAAAACGCTACGAAAAAAAGGAGGTGCTTCAAGACATAGATTTTACCTTTGAAACCGGCAAAATCTACGGGCTTTTGGGCAGAAACGGCGCAGGCAAAACAACGCTGTTTAATTGCCTGAATCGTGATATCCGCGTGGATGCGGGTTCGTTTTATCTGGAAGAGGAGGGCGTCCGCCGAAATGTAGCGGCTGAGGAGATCGGTTATGTGCTTTCCACGCCTGCCGTACCGGAGTTTTTAACGGCACGAGAATTTCTAAAATTTTTCCTAGAGATCAACGAAGATACGATTGCGTCTCCGCAAAGCATTGACGACTATTTTGATATGATGAGCATTATACCGGAGGATAGGGATAAGCTGTTGAAAGATTATTCTCACGGCATGAAAAACAAAATGCAGATGCTCGTCAATATCATCGCACAACCGAAACTGCTATTGCTCGACGAGCCGCTGACTTCGCTGGATGTCGTGGTGGCGGAGGAGATGAAACAGCTTCTTCGCTCCTTAAAACAGGGAAGGATCACCATCTTTTCCACGCATCTTATGGATCTTGCCCTTGATTTGTGCGATGAAATCGTACTCTTGAGCCATGGCATGCTGGAGTCGGTGGAAAAAAGCAACCTGGATGGCCATGACTTTAAGGAAAAGATTATAGCGGCCCTGCGGGAGGAAGAAAATGTATAAGACATGGCGCATTTCTTTTGCCCTAAAAAATACGTACCGGGTCAATACAATTCTATATGCGTTCAAACAGATCCCGTTAGTAAAAAGGCTGTTGCCGGAAACGCTGTATCGGGTACGGAGCCTCAAGATTTTCGCCAATATCCTGTCGACGATCTGGGAATTGCTCTCGGTTTTTTTAGGGAAATTTTTGTATTTTGTCACCATGATAGGCGGCATAGCCTTTCTCTATCAAAAAGCGGCGCCCAGTTCGGTATTTTTGCATATCCTGTTGCTACTTTCCGTGATCGGCGCCTTTGCCAACACCAGCCTGTTTAACCCAACGCGCGATAAATACTATGCTATGATGCTCATGAGGATGGATGCGCGAAACTATACGCTGGTCAATTATGCATATGCTACGGGAAAGGTGGTAGTCGGATTTCTTCCGTTCACCGTCTGGTTTGGCCTAAAAAGCAGCGTGCCGCTGTGGCTTTGTCTATGTCTTCCCTTTTGCATTGCCGGGATGAAGGCGACGGTAACGGCTGCTTCTTTGCGCGCGTATAAACGAAATGGATGGGTATACAACGAAAATAGGCTGGGTAAATACCAATGGATTTGCATGGCGCTGTTGTTGGGCTTTGCCTATGGCGGGCCGGCTTTGGGCTGGGCGATTCCTGTGCCGGTATCGGCCGCCTTGATGCTGATCTGTTTGCCGGCGGGCCTTATGGCTATGCGCCAAATCGTTTCCTTTGATGCGTATAGGGCGGTAAACCAGCAGATGCTAAGCCAGCTGATGACCCAGATGGATAGCCCGGCGCAGATCTCAAAGCAGATGAGCGAAAAGAGCATTTCCGCAGATACGACGCTGACCAGTGGCAAAAAAGGGTTTGAATACCTCAATGAGCTGTTTGTAAAGCGCCATCAAAAAATTCTGTGGCGGTCTGCCAAGCGTATTTCCTTTGCCTGCTGCTTTGCTGTGCTGGGCTTGCTGCTTGCTTTTTACTGCATGCCCCAGATCAGGCTGCGGGCCAACGAGCTGCTGCTGACCTTTTTACCTTATTTTGTATTTATAATGTATGCCATCAATAGGGGAACGGGCTTTACCAAAGCGCTGTTTATGAATTGCGATCACAGCCTTTTAACCTATTCGTTTTACAAACAGCCGAAATGCATCCTTCGTTTGTTTCGTATCAGGCTGCGCGAGATCATCAAGATCAATTTGCCGCCTGCGCTGATTTTGGGTGTCGGGCTGTCGGCTTTGCTGTATGCTTCGGGAGGTACGAGTTCGCCATGGAATTATGCAGTCATGGTGATTTCCCTGCCTTGCATGAGCATCTTCTTTTCCGTGCATTACCTAACGCTATATTATCTTTTGCAGCCATACAATGCGGGCACGGAAATGAAAAGCGGAACCTATCAGCTTTTGATGTCGCTGACATACCTTGCCTGCTTTTTGATGATGCAGGTACGCATGCCCACGCTGGTCTTTGGCGCTATGACCATTGTGTTTTGCGCCATCTATTGTTTGGCTGCCTGCCTGCTTATTTATCGATTTGCCCCAAAAACGTTTCGATTGAGGGCTTAATGCAATTCGTTTTAGGCATTCATGAGGATACGAGATAGGTATTAGACATTCTAATTGCGATTCCTTACAATAAAGGTGTCCAGATACGGACACCTTTTTTCTATATTTGTGTTTTTACATAGACATAGGGCGCTTTGGCAGAAAAAACCTGATGCTAAGGAGGAAAAGAGTATGCAATATACAAAGCTGGGCAATGCCGATTTGATGATATCACGCATTTGTATGGGATGTATGGGATTTGGAGACGCCGGCAAGGGTCAGCATTCCTGGACCATTAACGAGGAAGAGAGCAGAAAGATCATTCGTCGTGGATTGGAGCTGGGCGTAAACTTTTTTGATACAGCCATCGCCTATCAAAGCGGCACCAGTGAGCAATATGTAGGGCGTGCTTTGCGCGATTTTGCCCAACGCGATCAAGTTGTTATGGCTACCAAATTTTTGCCGCGTACGGCCGAGGAGATAGAGCAAGGCATTTCCGCACAGGAGCACATTGAACGGATGCTCAATAAAAGCCTGCAAAATCTGGGCATGGAGTATGTGGATCTCTACATCTACCATATGTGGGACTATCAGACGCCCTTGTACGACATTATGGAGGGCTTAAACCGCGTGGTAGAAGCGGGAAAGGCACGGTATATCGGCATTTCAAATTGTTTTGCTTGGCAGTTGGCAAAAGCAAACGCTTTGGCAGAAAAGGAGGGCTTTGCCAAATTCGTTTCTGTGCAGGGGCACTACAATTTGATTTTTCGCGAAGAGGAAAGGGAAATGGCGCCCTACTGCCGGGAAGAAAATATTGCGATGACGCCTTACAGTGCGCTGGCCGGAGGGCGTCTGGCAAAGCGCAAGGGGCAGCCAACCAAGCGCTTGGCAGAGGATGCGTATGCCAAGCTAAAGTATGACAGTACGGAAGCAGAAGATCAAAAGATCATACAACAAGTGGCCGAGTTGGCAGAGCAAAGGGGCGTTTCTATGACAGAGATATCGCTGGCTTGGCTGCTGACCAAGACAACGGCCCCGGTGGTGGGCGCTACAAAACAAGCCCATATAGAAGGCGCGGCCAAGGCAGTGGATCTGAGGCTAACGCCGGAGGAATTGGCTCGTCTGGAAGCGCCGTATGTGCCGCATGCACTGGTGGGCGTAATGGCACAGAATACTGCGGCCTCGGCCAAAGAACAGCATGTCTGGTCTACGGGAGAACAAAGGATTTGAACGAGTAGAGAGGAGCAGAAAAGATGGATAGAATGGAACGCATGCAAAAAATTCTCCAGGCCGGGATGGCAGCCGGAGGGATGCAAAACAATGAGCAGGATCCGGAATTTCAGAGGATCACCCAGCGGTTTTTATATGGCGATGTAGCCCATCATGGAACGCTTTCCGATACGCAGAGAGCATTGATTGTCCTCGTAGCGCTGACAACCTGCCAGACCTGGCCGGCCATCGGAAAATATACACAGGCTGCGCTGGCCGCGGGGGCTACGCCGGAAGAGATCAAAGAAGCGCTTATCCAATGCACCCCCTATATTGGAATGGAGAAGGTACAGTGCGCTCTGGAAGAAGTGAATCGAGTATTTGAAGCCAAGGGCATTCAGCTGCCACTGGCAGACCAGGCGACGGTCACCGAGCAGACGCGCCTGGAAGAGGGGCTAGAGGTGCAACGACGGATCTTTGGCAAAGAAAACATTGATGCCATGCGCGCTTCCGCCCCTGAAGAGCTGAAGCATATTCAAGCGTATTTGTCCGCCTATTGCTTTGGGGATTTCTATACACGCAAAACATTGGATCTAAAAATGAGGGAGATTATCACCTTCTGCGCCATTTGCTGCCTAGGTGGATGCGAGGCCCAGGCAAAGGCGCATGCAGCAGGCAATGTAAGCGTTGGAAATACGAGAGAAACAATGATACAGGCAATTACGCAATGCCTGCCTTTCATTGGATTCCCCCGCGCGCTCAATGCCATTGCCTGTATAGACCAGGCTACCCAGCAATAAACATAAAAGAATACAATAAGAGACGCCTTTGCAGGGCGTCTCTTTCTTTTTTCTGAACCTTTGTGTTTTTAACACATCAAATAGGGGGAAAGGACGGGAAGGGGTAGCGTGTTAAGCATCTATATGCAAAAAAAAGACAACCTTTTAAGGTTGTCTTTTTGGTGGAGCATAGCGGAGTCGAACCGCTGACCTCCTCGATGCGAACGAGGCGCACTACCAACTGTGCCAATGCCCCATGCATGTCTATTATAATGAAAAGAAAGATTATGTCAAGAGGGAAATTGGCCATGCCCTAAACAAAGCTGTGCCATCTCTCTTCAAAAGAGAACCATTGGCCGCCCTGTTCATAGGCTTGGTGAATCTTTGCTTGATGTTGTGGACATACATTGCGCCCGCCGTGTGTTTTGCTGTCTACAAAATGAATACAAAAATGTCCGGGATATCCGTTGCCCTCTATCCCGTTTCCGTGCGGCATACCGTTCATGGAGGCAGCGTAATACCTCCCCTCTAACCCTACCACGATGGCGCGGCGATCCCAACTATATGTACCGCCATAGAGTGCTGACAGGATCTGGGTATCCTGTTGCTGTTTTGGTACGACGTCCGCATGCAAGGAGCCGTAAATGCGCTGTACAAAAAAACGCTGTCCTGTCTCTACATCGATAACCTCAACGGTTGTGTTGTGGGGAAAAATCGTATCGGCTTGCTCCCAGGACAAAAAGCTGATTGGATTTTTCTCCATGATATCCTGATACTGCTCTATGAGCGCTTCCATTTGTACGGGTAGCTCGGCCAGGGGTGAAGCACCCTTAGCATTGGCTCTTACAGGAGAAGATAGGGCCAGCATTGTTGTAAAACATAAAAGGAAAGCAGTCAATACACGAAAAATAGACTGTCCATGGATCAGTTTTCTCATAGGCACCTCCAAAAGTAATAAAATATTAACATTTATTAAACTTTTTTGCAACAAATTGCCAGACATTGGCAGGTGCGAACCTTATTAAAGGACTAGCCATGATGAAAATCCTCTGAGTTCCCAGGGCGTATATGTTATAATAAAATCATAGGAGTGTGAAGGAATGAAAAAGGGAAAAAGCATCAAGGCCCTTGCGCTGGCGGCCATGGTCGCAGCATTGTATATTGCAGCTACGGGGTTATTTGCCCCCATAAGCTTTGGAGGCATACAGGTACGCGTTTCCGAGGCGCTTTGCGCTTTGGCACTATTCAGCCCTTGGATGGTGCCGGGGCTGACGGTAGGCTGTTTGTTGAGCAACCTGTTCTGGAGCCCGTTCGGAATCCTCGATATCACCCTTGGCACGTTGGCAACGTTTTTAGGGGCATTGGGGGTCGCTATCTTTGCAAAGAAAAACAGGGTGCTGGCGCTGTGTATGCCGGTCATCACCAATGCGCTTCTAGTGCCCATCGTGCTATCGATCTTTGCCGAGCAGGCCTATTGGCTTGGGGTGATTTATGTAGGCGTCGGCCAGGCAATTGCCTGCGTTGGCCTGGGATATCCGTTGGCAAAGGCGCTGGATAAAGTGAAATTTCTCAACGAAGGAATGTAAATAAAGAGAAAGGGAGTTTTCGCTATGAAATCGGATGTAGAAATCGCAAGGGAGCATGTGGCTCTGCCCCTAGAGGAAATTGCGAATAGAGCAGGCCTTTTGCCAAAAGAGCTTTGCTACTACGGAAAAAACAAAGCAAAGATAGATCAGGAGGCCATAGAGCGGGTACAACAGAATGAGCCGGGGAAGCTGGTGCTGGTAACAGCGATCACGCCGACCCCTGCGGGGGAAGGTAAAACAACGGTTTCCATCGGTTTGGCTGACGGGCTGAATCTAAAAGGCGTTAAAACAATGTTAGCGCTGCGCGAGCCGTCCCTCGGCCCTGTATTTGGCGTCAAAGGCGGGGCCACGGGCGGCGGCATGGCGCAGATTGTGCCGATGGATGAGATCAATCTGCATTTTACCGGCGATCTGCACGCCATCGGGGTGGCCAATAATCTATTGGCAGCCATGGTGGACAATCATATTTTCCAAGGGAATGAAAAGCATATCAAGCGTGTGACCTGGAAACGCTGCATGGATATGAACGATAGGCAGCTTCGTGTGATCCAAAGTGGCCTCGGCGGTAGCAAGGACGGCGTGCCCAGAGAAGATGGCTTTGATATTACAGCGGCCAGCGAGGTCATGGCGACGCTTTGCCTGGCCAGCGATTTGGAGGATCTGACGCGGCGGCTAGGCAATTTGATTGTGGGATATGACGAGGAGGATCATCCTGTTACGGCCAAGGATTTGCATGCAGAGGGGGCGATGGCTGCGCTTTTGAAAGAGGCAATGCAGCCCAATCTGGTGCAGAGCCTGGGCGGTACGCCGGCCCTGGTGCATGGCGGACCGTTTGCCAACATCGCGCATGGCTGCAATACAGTAGCGGCGACAAACCTGGCGCGCAGGCTGGCGGACGTCACTGTGACGGAGGCGGGCTTTGGCGCGGACCTAGGGGCGGAAAAGTTTTTGGATATCAAATGCCGCAAAGCGGGTATTTGGCCGGATGCTTGCGTCGTTGTTGCTACGGTACGCGCTTTGAAATTCCACGGCGGTGTGGCCAAGGACGATCTCAATATCCCGAATGTACAGGCGCTGCGCCAGGGCCTTTGCAACCTGCAGGCGCATGTAGAAAACATGGCGCAGAAATTCCAGCTGCCTACGGTGGTGGCGCTCAACCGCTTTGTATCGGATAGCGATGAGGAACTGGAAACCGTGCTGTCCTTCTGTGAAAACGAACTGGGCGTCAAAGCGGTACTGACAGAGGTATGGGCCAAAGGCGGCCAGGGCGCGCTGGCGCTGGCGGATGCTGTATTGCAGGCGATGGAAACGCCCAACAACGGCCCGCATTTCCTCTATGACCAAATACAGAGCATAGAGGACAAAATACGGACGATCGCTACCAAGATCTATGGAGCAAAGGATGTTTCCTTTACCGACCAAGCGAAAGAGCAAATGCGTAGCCTTACGGAAAATGGCTTTGGCAAAACGCCTGTGTGCATGGCTAAGACACAAATGTCTCTTTCCGATGATGCAAAGAAAAAGGGACGGCCACAGGACTTTGTATTGACCGTGCGCAGCATGAAAGTATCCGCTGGGGCAGGCTTTATCGTCGCCTTGACGGGGCAGATGATGACAATGCCGGGGTTGCCGAAAAAACCAGCGGCGGAAAACATTTGTATCAATGAACAGGGACAGATAGACGGTATCTTTTGATGCAATCAAAAAGCCGTGGCATTGCCACGGCTTTTTTCATTCAAAAAACACGATTGGGTTTGGCATATTGGCATTGCCGGCATACAACTCAGCGGCCCACGCGCATATCCTGGATGCTGCGGTGTTCTAAGGATACATCCTTAAAATGCATAATACCGCCTTCGCCTGCAGGGGATTGCGCCACAAAACCGACCTTGACCGTTTCACGCATCGGTAGATTGAAAAGGCGCATCATATAGAAGTGCTCTCCATCCAGCGAATAGTGGATGGCAAAGGTATTTCCCTTGCGCGCATATTGCAGGGTAATGGCTTCTTGTTCTATGATGTTTTGCCCATTGGCGTCATCGGATAAGCCGTTGGTGACCACGCTTACGGCGGTATGCGAACCGAAATATGTTTGCTCAAAGCATGCCTTGGCCCACAAGGTCGGCGTATCCATGACCATCAATGTACAAGCATCCCCTGCCGCAATGAAATCATGCCACACCGTAGCGCGCAGGACAAAATCGCCCGTGACTTCCGTATAAAAGAACGGCGCATTTTCACAGATGAGCTTGTCCTCCGTAGGATCTCTGAAAAAATCAGAATGCGGAGGAGCAGCAATGGAAAACCCGTTTTCTTCTGGCGTTAGCGTTCCTGGGTTCATCCAGGTAAATTCTTCATTTAAAAACTTTGGCATTTTTCACATACCCCCTTCTGGTATTTTTATCAAATGGAGCTTATTCTCCAATTTCAAGACTCAAGCATTCCCAACGCTCCATCGCTTGATCCAGCTGCTGCTTTTGCGCATCTATCGTATCGGTAACCTCCATCATTTTCTGATAATCTGATGCAAGAGACGGATCGGAAAGCTGCTGCTCACTTTGGGCAATGGCCTCTTCCAGCTTAGAGATTTCATCTTCACATTTACGAAGCTGTGCCTTTAGCCTGCGAAGCTGAATGGAGGATTCACGTTGCTGCTTGCTTTGCGTAACGACGGCAGCTTTTGGCGCTTTCTCCGTGCTCGGCTGTGCCAGCTGGGCCCATTGCTCTGCATTTCGCAGATAATCATCATAATTGCCCAGGCTTTCGCGCAATCCATCCGGCGTGAAGGCGAGGATTCTCGTTGCCAATCGGTTGGCCAAATACCGGTCATGCGTTATGGCAAACAGCGTGCCTTCATAGCCCTCCAGGGCATTTTCCAACGCTTCCCGCGAATCGGCGTCCAGGTGGTTTGTCGGCTCATCCAAAAGCAAGAAATTTGATTCCGAGAGCATGAGTTTTAATAGCTCGATCCGAGCCTTTTCACCGCCGGAGAGCGCGGCAATCGGTTTGAAAACATCATCACCCCGAAATAAAAACATCGCCAGTGCGCTGCGCGCTTGGGTATCGTTCATATGCGGATATGCATTTTGGATCTCCTCCAGGGCTGTTGCCTGGGGGGATAGCCCGCTTTGTGTCTGGTCATAATAGCCGGGCCGTACATTGGCGCCATACTGCACCAAACCAACGTCCGGCTTAATTTTTTTCATCAAAATGCGGAACAGCGTGGTTTTGCCGCAGCCATTTGGCCCCAGCAAAAATACTCGCTCTCCTTTCCGGATATGCAGAGATACATCGGTGAACAGCGGTTTGTTGTAGGCTTTGGACAGGTGCTCGGCTATGAGCACATCCTGTCCGCTAGCCTGCGCAACGGACAACGAAAAACCAAGCGTTGGGGCAATAGGTGTGGGTGCTTTAACGCTATCCTTCAATTTTGCCAGCTGCTTTTCTTTGCTTTCCGCCGTTCGGATGGATTTTTCACGATTCCAGCGACGCAGCTGGGTGATCATGTTCTCCATGCGCTGTATTTCTCTTTGTGCATTTTTATAATGACGCTCTTCTTCTATGCGTTGCTGTTCGCGTTTTTGGTAAAACTGAGAGTAGTTGCCCGCATAGCGTTTCACGCTGCCGTGCTCCAGCGACAGGATCGACGTACAGATCTTATCCAAAAAATAACGGTCATGGGAAACGACCAAAAGCGCACCCGGATATGTTTGCAAAAAGCTTTCCAGCCATTCTACGCTTTGGATGTCCAAGTGGTTGGTTGGTTCGTCCAAAAGCAGGAGATCCGCGCCAGAGAGCAACAGTTTGCACATTTGCACTTTGCTTTGCTGGCCGCCAGAAAGCGCTTTCATTGGCAAAGACAGATCGCTTTGTGAAAACCCCATGCCAAGCAGCATGCTGCGGGTACGGGCCCGATAGGTAAGCCCGCCGTTTTGCTGATAGCGTTCCAACAAAGCGTTTTGCTTTTTCACAAGCTGATCCAGATCCCCGGTTTGGCGTTCAATTTGATGGTTGAGTTGCTCTAACGCAGCTTCGTCTGCCATCAACGGAGAAAATAAGGACAGCGTTTCCTCATAAACGGATCTTTCCTCTTCAAAAGCCGCATGCTGTTCCATATAGCCAATTTTGGTATTTTTATCCAGAGAAATCTGGCCGCTGTTCGCTTGCTCTTGCCCGGCCAACAGCCGAAACAGCGTGGTTTTGCCCGTACCATTTGCCCCAACTAGGCCAGTACGGCTTTTGGCCTGCAACTCAAAATTGACAGAGGAAAACAAGACTCTGTCGCCATACGATTTTGCAATGTTGTAAGCTGCCAAAAGCGCCATAAAAGTCCCTCGTTTACGTACAAAGTTAACATACCAAGCATACATGATTTTCCAGTTGTTTTCAACTGTACAGCACCTTGGCGGATTTTGCCAGAGACAAAATCCTTATGCTGCGCATACTATCATTGACCACGGATTAGGACGAGGAGGTGCAAAGCATGTTTGAACACAAAACCATCATCGATTGTAGCGTAGACAGCTGCCGTTTCAACGAGCAGTGCAAGGAATGTACGCTGGATAGCATCAGCATTGGCTGCAAACAGGACGGAAGCGCAGAACATACCCTCTGCTGCAGCTATAAAGCAAAATAACCAGCGTATCCCCATTGCTTGCAACAGCATACGCTGCAAGCACAACGCACAGGGCGTATGCGCGGCACCCTTGGTATCGGTCATCCAACAGGGGCGCGGAAAAAACAATACCCGATGTCATTCATTTAGTCCCGCGGAAACCGACCAGGAAAATGCCTGCAAGGCCCGGCATCAAGACCAGCGGATTTCTTCAAAGGAGGATTCGGCCATGAAGGATTTTGTCAGACAGCCGCCCCAGAGAAACAGTCCGGTCAAATGTACGGCAGTGGATTGCAAATACAACGTTTGCTTTCGTTGTCGGTATCCGGCCGCCTTACAATTTCAGCGTGTGATCGGCGCTTGGGAAGCACCGATCTGCAAATGGTATGGCAGCCTATAAGAAAATGCCCTTCCTCCATCCGGGGGAAGGGTATTTTTTATACGGCACAAAATATGGCGAATGAAGGAAAATAGGGAATGGGGTCAAAAAAACGCGGAAAAACACAAAAAATATTAAAAAAACTTTGCGATTTTGAGTCAAAATTTGACACTTTTGTACCATAGGGCTTATAATTTCTCTACATTCAAATGGGATGGGAGGGCTTAGATGCCTAGGCGCAGACGAAAAAGCCGATTGCGCAAACGAGACTTCATGGTTTTCAGTGGAGAGCAGACATCCTCCATCTTGAAAACGAATAAGGACTTTGGGATGTCTCGGCGCAGAGGGCTTTTGGCAAAGGCAAAGCGAACGATCAGGCGTGCAGCGCATGCGGTTGCGTCTGTTTTGGTGCTGCCTTTTATCGGCATATATGCCTTGGCCCAGTGGGTATGGAATGCCCTCTGCAAGACGAGGAAGAATAGAGGACGGGCAGTGACGACAAAGCCGCCGGCACAAAGCGCGAAGGTGGTAAATGCCGGGCCGGCACGGCAGGAGGCGGTGGAAGCCGCGAAACCCTCTGTCGTGATGGCTGCTGTAGCGCCGCTGCCCAAAAAGCAAAAGCCTTTGGTATATCGGCCGCAGCCGGATCAGTCTGAGCCGAAATATAAAGGAAAGATTATAGATTTTAACCGAAAAAAGCAAAAGGCGAAGAAAAAGCAGATTGCCGAATCGGTAGCGAAAAAAAATATAAAACAGCAGAAAAACCTTAGTGGGCCAAAGCCGTTAGAAGAAAAAGCGACTGTTTCTGCACAGACAATGGAAAAACGCAGCGGCTGGAAAAAACGGCTGGCAGTGGGCATACTGGGCTGTTTGGTATGCGCAGCACTGGGTTGGGGCGGTTGGTACTATTTTGAAGGCAGGTATGTATATCTGTCCGTAGATGACAATGGTACGGTCACACAGATTCGCACTGCCACGCCAAATGTAGAGGAAATGCTGGCAGAAGCGGGTATTGTGCTGGAAGCAGACGACGTAATCGACACACCGCTGGAGACAGAGCTGGCGGACGAAATGGCCGTACATATCATTCGTGCCAAAACCATAACCATCGATACGGGGGATGGCAAACAGGTGCAGACAAAGCTTGCGCAGGGAACCTTGCAGCAAGCCTTGGAAAAGGCGGGCGTATCGCTGGGCGCAGATGACTTGATCGATACGCCGTTGGATACCGAGATCACAGAGGATATGTCTGTGGCCATTACCCGGGCCAAGGAGATTCGCATTTTGGCCAAGGCAGGCGATACTACTGTCATGCTGGCCAAGGGTACGGTAAAGGACGCGCTGGATAAATCCGGCTTGGAATATGATACCGAGGACGAAATTTCGCCGTCTTTGGATACTGAGATCAGGGATGGAATGACGGTTTCGTTAGTACGGTTGGCGATCCGTACAGAAACGCGCACGGAAAAAATAGCGTTTGAGACGGTGGAGAAAAAGAGCAACCGGGTAGAGCGCGGGGAAACAGAGATTTCACAAAAGGGCGAACAGGGTGTGCGCACCATCAAGGAAAAGGTCGTGTATAAAGACGGCAAGGAAGTAAAACGTGTGGAGACCTCCAACGAAGTAACAAAAGAGCCCGTCAACAAGGTGGTGCTGATCGGTACCGGGCCGCCGATGAATCCTGCAGTAAAGGGCCTACCGGAAACGCCGACCAGCAGCATGGTGATCCGGAAGGTAACGGTAGACCAGATCACGGCCTATACCCATACCGGCCGCCGCACTGCTACGGGCAAGTGGCCGAAGGTAGGCATGTGTGCTGTGAATCCAAGAATCTTTGGATATGGCACGATGTTTTATGTGCCGGGCTACGGGTATGCCGTGGCTGAGGACACTGGCGCCAATGATTCTTCGTTGGTATCCATTGATCTATTTATGGATACCAAGGAGGACTGCCTACGATGGGGGCGCAAACGCAATGTAACGGTGACAATCTGCCGCCGTCCATAGAAAGGGAGACAGCATGGTACTGCAATACGATGGGGCCAGCCGTGCACAGCTGAGAGAGGCGCTGGAGGCGTATGGCCTTGCGCCAAACAAAGGGCTGGGCCAAAACTTTTTATGCGATCAGAGGGCGTGCGACGCCATTGTGAGCGCAGCCGGAGACTTATCCCAATGCCATGTGCTGGAAATTGGGCCGGGGCCGGGCGCGCTGACGGTACGGCTGATTCAAAAGGCCAAGCGAGTCACGGCGTTGGAGCTGGATGCGGGCATGTGCCGGCTTTTGGAGGGGAAGATCCATGCGGATACATTTACTCTGGTGCATGGGGATGCGCTCAAGGAAGATTTAGCGGCCTTGGTGCCCTGTGGCCCTGCGGCGGTGGTGGCTAACCTTCCGTACTATGTTACGACGCCCATTCTGATGCGGCTGTTGCAGGAACTGCCCTGTGCGCAAACCATGGTGCTGATGATGCAAAAGGAGGTAGCGCAGCGGCTTTGTGCAGCGCCAGGCAGCAAGACCTATGGTTCGTTGAGCATTGCAGTGCAGTACCATGCAGAGGTGGAGACTGTGCTAAAAGTATCGCCTGCCAGTTTTTTCCCGCAGCCTGATGTAGAGTCGACGGTGGTAAGGATGCGGCGGCGGCCCTATGCCAGAGCGCCGAAAGACGAAGCGCTGTTTTTTGAGGTGGTGCGCAGCGCGTTTGCAATGCGGCGCAAGACCTTATGCAACAATTTGGCCAACTTTCAAAAGATGGGCAGAGAGCGAGCCCAAAATGCCATCGAAATGGCCGGGCTGTCTCCGACAAATCGTGGAGAGCGGCTGTGTATCGATGACTATATTTCGCTATCCGATGCTGTGTTGGCGGTTTTGGCAGAGCGTCCATAGCGGCTATGCGAGCAAAGATCAGAAAAACAGGCAAATTGCCTGTTTTTTTTTCGTGCGCCGATGCATACACATAATCAGAGCAGCAAAGGAGGAGAATGTCATGAGTATGTGGCGGCAGTACATTGTGCTAAGAGACCAAAGCGGGCGCACGGCACAGGGATTTGTCAAATTGTTTTACACACACCAGGCCTGCAATGTTTCGGCAAGCCTTTCGAGGATACAAAGAGGATCGTACACCCTATATATATGGGATGGAGACAGGCTAAGGCAGTGGGAAATGCGCCACAACGGCAGAGAGCTGAGGCTACAGGTAAAAACGGCATTGCAAAATACCCGTATCGAGGCGGCCATTGTAGACCAGGGCGGTCAGCTGGTAACGCTGGGAGAATCATGCGATCCCAGAGCGGATTGGATCCATATGCAGGCCAGAATTCGGACACAGCGCCAGCAGAGAGAGGAAAAGGCCAACGGGCAAGCACAGACGGCCCCAGCATCCGTATCCCAGCCAGAGCATTCCCAAAAGGAAGAAAAACAGCCGGAAAGCCAAGCAGAAGGCCCATCGGAAGAAATGCACAATACAGGGTACACTTTCCCGCTTTCTCCGGGGGCAGAAGGGAGCGCAACGCTTAGTGCTCAACAGGGGGACGCAAAATGGATGGAAACGGTACAACGGAAAGAAAGAGAGGAAGAACGGACGACGCCGCTCATTGAGACGCTGCTGCAACAGGCACAGCCCATGCAGGAGCTGCCAGCAGAATCTGACGCACAAACCGCGTTGGATGTTGAGGAGATATCCCGGCTGATTCATCAGGAATTGCAGGGCCAGGATGCGGAGGCTAAGGAGCCGGTCATAATTGCAACAGAACAGAATGCCGGCGAAAAGGCAACTGAGCGGTTGGCTCAGCAGATCGCAGAAGCGATCTCCGAGCCTTTGCAGCTGGAGGAAGAACCACTGGCCGAAGAGGAATTAGAAAAAGAGGAAGGCCCGGCACAACCGTTCTTCGAGGAAGAAGCAAAAGCCATGACGGCCCAAGAATCTGTTTTAGAAGCAGGGGCGTTGCGAGGATCGCAAATCAGAGAAACCCCCATGAGCGAAACACAGGAAAACCCTGTAAAAGAGGAGATACAAGGGCCAGCTTTGGGCGGGGAATATGCCGGCCAATGGAAATGGAAACGAGTAGAGGCTCCTAGCAGATATGGGTACTATCTGTTGGGCTGTGTAGAGCGCAAGGGCATCAGCGTTGCCATGGCTGTGGCGGTGCCGGGAGAATATGCGCCCCAGCCGCCGGCCTATTTGCAGGGCTTCAGCATCTACCGAGACGGGTACTGGGTCTTGGCACAGGATGGCGAAACGGGAAGAACATTGGCCGTTTAACGAAGCATGCTTTTTTCCTTGGCCAAATCGCTGCCTGTACCGGAAGCAAAATAAGCTTCAATGATCGCCTTGGCCACAGGCGCGGCATAGCTGCCATGGCCGCCTTGGCCGATGACAACGGCAATGGCAATGCTGGGATTTTCGGCGGGCGCTGCCGCGACAAACCAAGCATACGCATCTCGGCCCTCACTTTGGGCGGTGCCTGTTTTGCCAGCTACAGACACGGTACAGTCGGAAAAATATTTGGCGGCCGTGCCGCCCGGCTGCGTGACCGCCCGCATGCCGTTTAGGATATCCTGCACATCCTGTGTTTCCATAAAGGGTTCGCAGACGATCTTAGAGGATTGGCGGCCTTGGCTGTCCGGCAGCGAGAGAACTAGCTGGGGCTGATAGCGGCGTCCAGCTTGGGTCAGCGCAGCGATGGCGTTGGCCATTTGTAGCGGGGTAACGCTGTCTGCGCCTTGGCCGATGGCGGCTGCCAGGACGCGTGATTCGCGCCAACGGTTGTCGTTGATGGTTTGGTATAAAGCAGGAATATCATCTGGATGAATGCCAAGCGGCGTAAACTGCTCCCGTGCTTTTTGTAAGGAGGGGGCGCTGAGGATCGGGGCCAATGTTTGGCTGAGCGTTTCCTCGTCTACGGTATATCCCATAGATTTTAATTGAGCGGCGACACGCTGGTTGACAAGGCGTGTCGCTGTTTTTTGTCCATCCATCATACCGCTGGCCTCGCCGGACAACCCGATGCCGGTTTGCTGCCCCAGGCCAAACTTTTCTGCGGTGGCTTCAAGCTGCTCTGAACCTGTGCGCACCCCAACTTCATAAAAATAATAGTTGCAGGAACCTTCCAGCGCATCGTGAAGATCTACATACCCATGGGTGGTATGGCTTTCGTTCCAGGTCCAGCATCCGGGGGCCTCTGTTTCGGAAAAGGCTGTATAACGCCCAAGATCCAAGATGGTTTCCTCTGCGGTAACCTTATCTGCGCCCAATGCAGCGGCAGCGGTGATGGGCTTGAATACGCTGCCGGGTGGGAAGGCGGCGGATACGGCGTTGTTGACCAGTGGCCTCGGCAAGGTAGGGTCACTGTTTACCTTGCCGCTGGCCGTCACATACGAAGGGCTGAGCGCCTGCCACACGGCATCCGGCAGTGTTTCGGTAAAAACATTGGGATCATAGCCTGGCTCGGAAGCCAAGGCCAACACTTCGCCGGTATGCACATCGATGCATACCGCAGCGCCAATTTCCGCGTTGGGGTATGCTTCCCCCAGCTTACCGGCGCGAATGTCCGCCATGGTTTGCCGCAACGCTTTTTCCGCTGCCTGTTGAAGGGTTAGGTCTATGGTAAGAACCACAGTTTCTCCGTCCTCTGCCAAATTGATAGCATTAGAAGAAGTAGATAGGCCCAGGCTATTGACGGAAAGCTGGGTTTGTCCTTTTTTTGTGCGCAGCAAGGGTTCCAGCGTTTGCTCCAGCCCGCTCTTGCCTACGATGTCGCTGGAAATATCATAGCCCTGTTCTTGATAAGCGTCCGCCTCGTCGGCGGGGATTTTGCCCACACTGCCCAAAACATGACACAAGGTTTCCCCTTGAGGGTAGGAACGGGTATAATGGGTTTGGATGCGGATACCAGGCTGTTTGTATTCCATGATGCGGGCGCACAGGGAAAAATCCTCGCTTTCGCCAAGGCAGATTGGCAGATAGGAACGATAAGACTGAAGGCTAAGCTGGCTGCGCAGCCCCAAAAGGTCCAAAGCAATCTCCCCTGGCACATCCCCTGCCTCATATTTGTCCATCAGCGCCTGGACGGCGTCGGCCGCGCTGGTATTCTCTGGCAATTTATGCTGAGATAAAAAGGCAGCAATCTCTTCTGATGATTGATTGTAGACAAACCCGGATTCATGTAGTTCAATAGGCAGAGGATATTCGCATTCGATGCCCGCACTGCGCATCAGCGTCAAAGCAGCGGCAAGGCTGGTGTTCCATTGTTCTTTTTCCGCTTCGGAGGGAAAGAACATCACCTGATAGGAAATGCGATTGCCGGCCAGCTCTGTCCCATAGCGGTCGGTAATCCGGCCGCGCGCACCCTTTGAAGTCAGTGTGCGTACCTGCAAGGCTTGGGCCTGCTGACGATAGTCGGATCCATGTACGATTTGTAACAAAAAGAGGGAAATAATGAGAACTGTAAAGCAGATTGCAATCAATACGCAGAAATATTTGATTTGTCGGCGAGATGCAGGCGATACCATTAAGAAAACCTCCGATTTTATAGCGCATGGTACAGGTAACCAGTGTTTTTTTAGCAAATTCTGACGAATCGAAACGAATTGCGTCGAAACAACTAAACTCATCTAGTATCTTTCCCAAGAAATATGGTAATATGCCGAGCGTAAGGGTGAAACTTGTAACAAGGGACAACAAATGAGTGGGAAGAATGAGGAGGATGTAACATGGAAAACAGACAACTATTGATGATCGAAGATGAAGAAGAGATTTGCCAACAAGTGGCAGATTACTTCGCGGCGGACGATGGGATTACGCTGATGGATACCGTACAGGACGGTTGCGTTTCCCAAGAACAGCTCATCAAGGCAGACGTTTTGGTACTGGATCTGATCGTACCACAGCAGGATGGAATCAGCGTATTGGAGCAGGTAGTGCAGATGCCGCCGCAGCTTAGGCCGGAAGTGATCATCACATCCTAGTTTGCCAGCAAAGAAATCATCCAGCATACGCTTTCTTTAGGAGCCAAGTATTTTATGGTCAAACCTTATTCGATGGACAACCTAAAGAGAAGGGTATTGGAAATTGTAGGCGCAAAGCAGGAGCGCCGGCTCAACCAGAGCATTGCGCCCATTCCAGCGGAGAGATCCTTGGATGAAAAGATTACCAGCATCTTTTTAACCGTTGGCATCCCGGCCCATATCAAGGGATATCAGTATCTGCGCGCAGCGATTAAAATGGTAATGGAGGATCGCGGGCTCATCAATAAAATTACAAAAGAGCTATATCCCAAAGTGGCGGCCGCCTTTGACACCAGCGATACAAAGGTGGAACGCGCCATCCGCCATGCCATAGAGGTGGCGTGGACCAGAGGTAGGATCGAAAACATCAATCAGCTGTTTGGCTTCCAGGTATATACCAAAAACGATAAGCCGACCAACGGCGAATTCATCGCATTGGTCGCGGATAAGCTTTCCATGGAACAATCTGCATAAATTGCCGCATACTGGACATGCTATTTGTGAGAACAAACAGGAGGCGATGGCATGGAACAGTGGCAAGAGATACGAGGCGGCATAGAGAAAAACCTGGGTAGACGGGTTTGGATGCGATCTCATAGAGGCAGAAGCAAGTGCGTGGAAAACGTAGGGATCCTAGAACGCAGTTTTCCCAGCGTATTCACGATCTTGATCGAGGAGCACGGACAGGAAAAACGCATCAGCTATGGATACAATGAACTGTTTACCAGGCAGCTTGAAATGGAATACTTGGAGTAATTTCCCCCCTACTCCAGTAGAAAGACGCTCTTTCAAAGAGCGCCTTTTTTTGTCTTTCAATGCTGGGGAAAAATGTTTGCAAGAGGGCAAAAGGGCCTGTTGGGCGATACAAGCACAAAAAAATACGTATAAAAAGTCATAAACCTCGTTTGTGCCGATTAAGCATAGAAAAGAAAACAACAATGCGAAGCAACGCATAGAACGGGGGCATAAAATGGAAGAACAATGCAGCAGGGAACGTGTATTGCATCATAACAACGGCAGCCTAACACAGGCGTTGATTGAAGGGGAGGTAGCGCTGCCGGTTGGCAAGCCAGAAATGGAGCGTGTCCTCATGGTACGCGGCCATGCGCAAACCGCGCAGGTAGAGCTTTTGGAAGGCCGCGTAATGACAGATGGCACAGTCACGCTGTGCGTATGCTATGTGTGCGCAGAGGGCAAGGTGCATGCGTTTGAGTCCGTCTCTACCTTTAAGCATACGGCTGAGCTGCCGGGCGCACAGCCGGGCATGCGGGGCATGGCGCAGGCATATGTTTGTGAAGTAAACTATGAGATGATAGATTCCAGAAGGCTGAACGTGTCTGCGGTGGTGGATGTGCAATGTGAAATGGAAGAGGAAAAGGACCTTTGCGCGCTAGAGAAGGAGCACGTGCCAGAGGGCGTTGTGACAAAGACCAAAAATCTACCGCTTCGCCGTAGATGCGCCCGGGGAACCGCTGCCGTGGAGGTGGTGGGGGACATCGAGCTGCCTACCGGAGCACCTCTCGCTACGCAGGTGCTTTGCTGCCAAGGACATGCCGAGATTTTGCAGGCCTTTTGCCAAGAGGATGCTATCGGTGTAGAGGGTGCCTTAAAGCTGAATATCGTTGTGGGCACGGAGGATGAGCAGACGCCCATTTTGCAGTGCTTCCCGCAGCTGCCGTTTAGCCAGATGATCGCAGCGCCGGGTGCAAGGATGGATCAGCAAGCAATGGTAAGAGCCCAATGGAAAGATCTGTTTGCCAGGGTGAACGAAGAAGGAGATAGCCTCCATATCGAAGCTGTCTGTACGCTGGAGGCGGATACTTCCGCGGAGCGCACCATGACGGTGGTAACGGATGCATATGCCCTGGGTCATGATGTGGTGTTGGAAGAGGAGCAGGTTAGCGTATGCGTCGCTAGCGCCAAGGCAAAAGGACAGGTACCGGTTAGAGAACAGGTTTCCGTACCGCTGGAGGAACAGCCTTCCAAGGTTTTGAGCTGTTTTGCCAATGCCTGCGCTGCAAGGGCAACAGCAGAGCAAGATAAGATCTGCATCGATACCGTGGTACAGTGCGATGTTTTGTTTTTAGACCGCAATGAAGAGCTGCAAAGCATCCGCTGCGAGATCCCGGTACACTTAGAAGAGGAAGCGCCGGGCATGACAGCGTGCATGCAGGTATTTGCCCATGTGGTCTGCGAGCAGATTCAAGCGGTAACCAATGGAGATGGGCTGGATATCAGAGTGATGCTGGCCTGGGAAGCAGAAGGCGAACAAGAACAGGAGATTACGCTGGTGTGCGGCATAGAGCTGGAGGAGGAGTCGGAAAAGAGGCCGGCGGGCATCATCATCTATTTTGTGGGGATGGGCGAAGATCTCTGGGATGTGGCCAAACGGTACCGTGTAAGGATGGAGGATATTCGCTATAAGGGAAAAGAAGAAAATAAGCCGGTGGAAAAGGGTGATAAACTGATCCTGATTTGCCGATAAAAGAAAAAAGCGGTAAGCACAGCTTACCGCTTTTTTTATATTGGCAGCCTATACGAGCGATTGACAGCACACACAGTAAGGAACCATAGAACGCAAAGATGCTTGGGCTATATGAGCCTGCTCATAGGAAGGAAAAAGGCCGAATACAGCAGAGCCGCTGCCCGTCATGGCGGCATACAAGGCCCCGCTTTGGTATAGCTTATCCTGAAGCTGAGCGATAATGGGAAGGTACTTTTCCGCTGCCGGCTGCAAGTCGTTGCCGCCATAGGCGCGCATGGCCGCACCATCCAGCGCCAAAAGAGCCCGATAAAACGCATCATTGTCGATGGGAAGGCCGGAGGGAGATGCATCATAACAGGCATACATCTGCTGGGTGGACAAGCCTTGGGCGGGCTTTGCGATGACAAAGCTAAACGAGCGACGCATATGGAGATGAGTATGCGTTTCTCCGATCCCCGTAACGCGGGCCAGCCCTCCCTTGAGCGCAAAGGGGATATCCGCCCCTAGCTGCAGGGCAAGCGCAAAGAGCGCTTCCTCAGAAAAAGGATGGCCAAAGTGGTCATTCAATGCCTTCAGCACGGCGGCGGCATCGCCGCTGCCTCCGCCAAGGCCAGCTTCCATAGGGATGCGCTTTTCTAGGCGTATTCGGCATCCGCCGGAAATCCCTGCCTGTTGATAAAAGAGCAGCGCTGTCCGCGTGGCAAGGTTGTTTACGATGGGCTGTTCCGGGCTACATACCGTCGAACATGCGTCTTGGCCGGGTGTAATGGTGAGCTTGTCGTGTAGGTCGACGCTGCAAAACAGGGAATCCAAGAGATGGTATCCATCTGGGCGGGTACCGGTGATTTTCAGCGTAAGATTCAATTTAGCGGTAGAGCGCGCAGAGATCAAAACACAACGACTCCTTTTCCGGTAGTTTTCGTAGTTTCATTGTATCAGACCCATTTTTTTTGGCAAGGGCGGTTAAAAAATTCCAGATTGGACAAACTTTGGATACATAACATCAAGGGAAAACGAGGCGTTTACAAATGAAACGATGGATAGCATTTCTCATTGCGCTCAGCTTAGCAACTGCGCAAGGCGTACCGCCGGTATTCCGCCTGCACGTCATTGCAGACAGCAACAGCGAAGCGGATCAGACCATCAAGCTGGCGGTTCGAGACGCCATCATTCAAGAGCTGGGCGATATGGATGGGGCACAGACAAGCCAGGAAGCGGAGCAGTACGCGGCCCAGCATTTGGAGGAATTGATAGAAACTGCAAACGGCGTATTGGAAGAAGAGGGATTCCCTTACCGGGCAACGGCAGAGATTGGCACCTTTGAATTTCCGGATAAGACATACGGCGACGTGCTATTTCCAGCAGGCGAGTATCGGGCGCTGCGCATCAAGCTAGGGCAGGCAGAGGGGCAAAATTGGTGGTGTGTGCTGTTTCCGCCACTGTGTTTATTGGAGCCCGTGCAAACAGAAGAAAATTGGCAGCCTTCTGACGGTGTGGAATATGAATCATTTTTAGCAGGGCTGTTTGAATGAAGGAGGAACGCGGTATGGAGTACACAAAGCATGCACCGGCAAAGCTGCTGGGGTTGGTCATCGCGCTGAGCACAATGCTGACGCTGATGTTTCCCAATCAACAGGCGGCGTTGGCGGCAACGGTAAATTTAAAAAAAGGGTCGCAGGGCCCGTTGGTAAAGACCGTACAGCAAAAGCTAAAAAATTGGGGCTATTATGACGGCAGTGTAGACGGCATATTTGGCAGCGGTACGGAAAAGGCTGTTAAATATTTCCAGAGCACCAACGGATTGACGTCTGATGGTATCATCGGCCCTGCCACAGCCGCAAAACTAGGCATTCAGCTTGAAAGCAGCGGGACCAGCGGCAGCAGCTCGCCCTCGCAGAACCAAGCGGACGTTACGCTTTTGGCAAGGGCCATTCATGGCGAGGCCAGGGGAGAACCGTATAAAGGGAAAGTGGCAGTGGCCGCTGTGATTTTAAACAGAGTAAAGAGCGCGGAATTCCCCAATTCCATTTCAGGCGTTATCTATCAGCCGGGCGCATTTGACGCAGTCGCGGACGGGCAGTTTAACCTGACACCGGACAACGAGGCTTATCGCGCGGCCAAGGATGCGCTAAACGGATATGACCCGACAAAGGGTTGCCTATATTATTACAATCCTAAGACGGCAACCAATGAATGGATAAAACAGCGCCCGATCATGCTGACCATTGGCCAGCACGTATTTTGTAAATGAGGGAGGATGCCATGCAGACAAAGCATACATGGACACAGACAAAAATCTGGCGTTTGATTGCGGTGGCCATGCTGGTGATCGCTGTGGTTTTGGCCATGTTTCTGACACAGAGCCTAGGCCGGAAAAATGCCTATGCTCAGCAGCTGAACAATGCCTATGACCAAGCATTGGGAGAGATCTCCGGCAATGTTTCCAACATGGGGGCAGAGCTGGCCAAGCTGCGCGTCAGTACCTCCCAAGCGCAGCAAGCCCTGCTGCTGGGTGGCCTTTGGAGGCTGGCCGGGGAAACACAGGGCGCGCTGTCGACACTGCCGCTGCCGGAGGATGTGAGCGAGCCGCTGCTTACCTTTGTCAATGAATTGGGAGATTATTGCTATCTGCTGTCTGAAAAGATAGAGCAGGGGACGGACATTTCCCAAGAAGAATACGATACGCTCAAAACCATGGAAGAGCAGAGCAACGAATTGTCAAAGCTGCTGGATCAGAGGCGTGCAGAGGGCATTCACTGGGACATAGACGATCCGTCTAAACAGCTTGAAATGCTCAACGGAAGCGGCAAAAACGCCAGCAAAGTCATGGAGAGCATGCAGCAGCGTCCAAGGCTGATTTACGATGGCGCCTTTTCAGAAAAGGCGGAGAATATTCAGCCTAAAAATGCACAGGGCCCGGAAGTCAGCGTAGAGCAGGCGCTGGAAACGGCAGAGAGCTTTTTCCCCGGCGATTACGAGCAAACCGGTGAACAGAATGAGGGGTTGATTCCAACGTACGAATTTCAATGTACGATGGACGACGGGCTGGTGATAGATGTCAGCGTAACCAAGCGAGACGGCTTGCTGTACCAGGCGTTGCCAAACAGCGCAGGCAGCGAGACCGTGCGCCCTTCGGAGGAGCAGTTGTCTGCGCTGGAGGAAACGGCGGCTCAGTATCTTCAACAAAGAGGGTATCCGGAGATGCGAGGCGCTTACGCGCAATATTACAACGGCATGGCGGTTTTAAATATGCTGCCGGTGCAAAACGAGGTGTATTTGTACCCGGATCTGGTTAAAGTTTGGATCGAGGTGGAATCCGGACGTATCGTGGGGATGGACGCCAACAATTATATCGTGTACCATACGGATAGGCAGATGGAAAACAAGACCACCATCGACCAGGCAGCCATGGAACAGCGCGTGGCGCAGCGCCTGGATATTCAGGCGTGTAGGCTGGCCTTGATCCCCACCGACGATATGGGAGAGGCATTGTGCTATGAATTTGTCGGCACCAACGGCGGCGATTCGTTCTATGTACATATCAACGCCGAAACGGGCGAGGAAGAGGACATTTTACAAATCATCGACGCGGAGGATGGAACCTTTGTATATTGACGACAAACAAAACAAAGCGGGAATTCCATTTTTAGGGAATTGTATGCTATACTATATAATAACCTAGAAAGGAAAGGGCGTGAAAACATGACATTGGAATGGTTGGCACATTCGTGCTTTTGTTTGGCCAATGAAGAGGGGCATCGGTTGCTGATAGACCCTTATAAGGGCGAGGATACGGGGTATAAGGAGCCCCAGCTGGATAAAGTGGATGTTGTCATCTGTTCTCATGGGCATATGGACCACGCGAATACCGCAGTCATTCAAAATCCCGACTATATGAAGATAGACAAGGCAGGCCATTTTGAAACCAAAGGGTTTGCCATAGACACGGTGCCTACTTATCATGATAATGAAAATGGGGCAAAGCGCGGGAAAAACCTTGTTTCCATCGTTGAGACGGACGGCTTGCGCTTTTGTCATTGCGGAGATTTGGGCCATGTGCTGGGCAAAGAACAGGTAAAGGTACTGGGAAAGATCGACGTATTGATGATTCCGGTAGGCGGCTTGTTTACCATAGACGCCAAACAGGCGGCCAAGGTTGTCGAGGCGTTGGATGTAAAGATCGTGATCCCGATGCACTACAAGACAGAGGCCTGCCGCTATGATCTAGCGCCGGTAGAGGACTTTTTGGAAGAGATGAAAAAAAGCGAATATGCCATCAGCATGTACCATGATTCTGTGATGCGTTTGGATGGATACACCATTCCGAAACGGGCGAAAGTCTATGTGATGGAATCCAAATATTAAAAGAAAAAGAGCGGGTTTCCCGCTCTTTTTTATTGGTTTTTTTCACCGGAAAGCAGCTCTTTTTGTTCATTGGCAATGAACTGGTTTTCGTAGAGCCGCCGGTAATACCCGTGCTGGGCCATCAGCTCTTCATGCGTCCCCTTTTCAATGAGCGTTCCGTGCCGCAAAACCAAAATGACGTCCGCGTGGCGGATGGTACTCAGCCGATGGGCAATGACAAACGCCGTACGCCCGACAAACGTGCGTTCGATGGCCTGCTGAATGAGCTGCTCTGTCTCGGTATCGATGGAGCTGGTGGCCTCATCCAGCACAAACAACGGCGGGTCAGGCAGCAGGGCACGTGCAAAGGAGATCAGCTGCTTTTGGCCGGTGGACAGACGGTTGCCGCCCTCACCTACCTGGGTTTGATACCCTTCTGGAAGATGATCGATAAACGGGGCAGCAGAAACCTGCTCTGCGGCCCAGCGCACCCGTTCCATAGAGGCGGTGGGGTCGCCGTAGCGGATATTGTCTGCAATGGTACCGGAGAACAGATGAGGCGCCTGCAATACATATCCCAAGTGCGACTGCAAAAAGGCTTGGGAATGGGCGCGGATATCCACCCCGTCTAAGAGGATGCGGCCGCTGGTCGGCTCATAAAAAAGGCAAAGCAGGTTGACTATGGTGCTTTTGCCGCTGCCGGTCTGCCCGACCAGCGCAATGGTCTGCCCCGGGGATACATGTAGGTTGAAATGTTTTAAGACAACAGGGCCGTCGCCATAGCGGAAGGTAACGTCTTCAAAGACGACTTCTCCTCGGACGGGCACCCAATTTTCTTTTTTCGGAGCAAAGGCATCTCCCTCTGTTTCAAGCGAAGCAGGCGTGTCCACGATCTCGGGTTCGGTATCGAGCAGCGTAAAGACGCGCTCGGCAGAGGCCTGCGCCATCTGCATTTCGCCAAAAATACGTGCCAGCTGTTGCATAGGATCGAAAAATTGCAGCGAATAGCTGGCAAATGCGGAGATGGTGCCAAACCAAATGAGCCCTTCGTGTTGTAGGATGCCGCCGCGCCAAAGCGCCAACGCCCCGCCGATGCTGCCCAGCAGCATGACAAGGGGCAGATAGGTAGCATTGAGATGGGCGGCCTTGCGCGAAACCTTGCGCATATGCCCAGCTAGCCCGGAAAATTCCTCTAAATTTTTCTCCTCGCGCACGAGGGATTTTGTTGTAGCCGCGCCCATGATGGATTCGTTCAACGCGCCGGTGATGCGGGAATTGGCCTTGCGGACCTGGCGTTGGCTTTTGAAAATACGCCGCTGGAAATAGACGGTCACGATGCCAAGCGGAGGAATGACAAGCAATACATAGCCTGTGATGCGCGGGCTGATGGAAAACATAGCAATGAGAGCCCCGCCCATCCGTGCAACGGCCCAGAGGATGTCCACCAGGCTCCAAGCGATGGTTTCGGAAAGCCGAGCCGTGTCGCTGGTCATCCGCGCCATGATATAGCCCACCGGGGTACGGTCATAATAGGAAAAGCTTAGCTGCTGGAGGTGATGGAAGCTCTTCTTACGGATGTCGTAGCTGATACCCTGCTCGATGCGGCCGGCCTGTTTGATAAACAGCCAGACACAAAAGGCCAACAAAGCTGCCAGAGAAATGGAGGCTACCAGAAAAGGAACCAGGCCGTCCAGGGTATGCTGGCCTATGAAATGATCGATGGCATAGCGGGTCAGCAGCGGAAAGATGGTCTCGCCAAGGCCCAGGAATATATTCGCAATGCCAAGCTGGATCATCAGTCCCCGATAAGGGCGCGCAAAGGCAAACAGGCGTTTCCAAAGCGAAAGGCTGATTTTTTCTGAATAATCCTTTTCTTCCAAATGGCTTTGCATCAGTCTTGCCCCCTCTCTAAGGGCTCCTTGGAGGCCCCTTGCAGACGCCAGAGTTTGGCATATAGGCCGTTTTTTGCCAACAGCTCCTCGTGTGTGCCTCGCTCGGCAATTCGACCCTGCTCTAAAATGAGGATCTGATCTGCCTGCCAGACAGAATTTACACGATGGGAAATGATAAAAGTTGTAGCCTTATGGCGTCGTTTGGCCAGTGCTGCGCGGATGGCGGCATCCGTTTCGGTATCCAGGGCCGAAAGAGAATCGTCAAAGATCATGATGGGCGTATCCTGCAACAGCATCCGAGCGATGGCCACACGCTGTTTCTGTCCGCCGGAAAGCGTGACGCCCCGTTCGCCAACCAGGGTTTGATACCCTTGTTCAAAGGAAAGGATGGAGTCGTGAAGGCTGGCCATCTTGGCGACGGATTGGACGTCTGCTTCCCGGCTGGAGGGGCGCGTGATGGCGATGTTATCGAATACGGAACGCGAATAGAGGAAGGGCTCTTGCAATACGATGCCGACATGCTTTCGCAGCCAGGCACGCTGGATGCCCGTAGAGGGCCGCCCATCAAAAAGAATACGGCCGCTGGTGGGGTCATACAGGCGTTGTAAAAGCAACATGAGGGTGGTTTTGCCACTGCCCGTGGCGCCTAGGATTGCGACGGTCTGCCCGGGCTTTACTGCAAAGCTGATATCGTGCAGCACAGTTTGCCCTTCCTGATAGCCAAAACTGACATGGTCAAACTCAATCGCCCCGGAAATATCCGGGGCAGCGCTGCCCGGCGTGTCTGTTTCTATAGGGGTTTTCAAAATATCGTTGATGCGTTTTAGCGCAACGCTGGTTTTACCAAGATCAGCTAAAATGCGGCCCATTTGGCGAACGGGCCACAGCAGTACCGTTACATAAGAGGAAAAGGTGATGACGGTGCCAACTGTCAGCGTGCCGGCCAATGCCATGGTAGTGCCGACCCAGACGGTCAGAACCACCTGCGCATAGATGACAAGGTCGGAAATAGACCAATAATAGCTCATAATATCGTTTAAGCGCCGGGAAAGGTCGCGGAAGCGGGCGCTGGCCCGGTCAAACTTTTCCTGCTCGGCTTTTTGGGCGGCAAAGGCACGCACCACGCGGACACCCGTCAAATTTTCTTGGAGCGCTACGGACATATCGCTTTCTGCCTGCTCGGCTTTCAGGAAATTCTTTTTGGCCAGCACAAAGTAAAAATAGGAATACAATAGAAGAAATGGTACGCTGGCTAGTGAGATCAGCGTCATGGTATGGCTCATTGGCCACATGATGAAAAAAGCACAGGCCAATAGGCAAATGGCGCGGCCCATTTCAGCAATCTGTACGGAGATGAATTTGCGGACGGTTTCCACATCGGAAGTACAGCGCTGCAATAAATCGCCGGTGCCAAAGGATAGCAGCGTATCATACGGCAGCCGCTGCATATGATCATATAGGCGGCAGCGTAGGCGAAAGGCAATGTTTTCCGCCACATCGGCGGAGAGCTTGCTTCTAAAATAGGTAAACAAGCTGTTGACCAATGCAACCGCGACAGTGGCAAGCGCACAGACCACCAGGCGCCCCAGCACGCTGTTGTGCCCTAAAAAGCGAACAGCAGATTCTAAAAAAGGCGGCAGAAAACTGGGATTGCCAGCTAAAACGACATCCACGGCATAACGAATGATCTGTTGTGGAAGAAAGGTGAACAGGGCAGTTAAGGCCATGCAAAATAAAACGATGCATAAAGTCAGCTTTTGGCCCTTTAACAAAGAAAAGAACAACGAACGGGGCCGTTTCATCTTCACAAAACACTCCTTGATGCAAAGGTGACTCTTTCCTCTACAGTATAGCCGTAAACCAGGGAGAAAAGCAATGATATAAAGATTTTGTTAGACAAGAAGAAAACCGCTTGCATGGGGCCAAAGAAACTGATAGAGTAAGATACTGAAGTTATATACTCTTATGCATCCAATTTTGGGGAGGAACCAAGGTTTTATGAAGCTGACGATCAAACAAATCATCATCAATGCAGTCATTACACTGGTGATCGCGGCGGTCATGTTTTATATCATGCTGCCGCCTGTAACGCTGCATTCCAAGCTGTTTGTAACGTACCTGGCCATCGTGCTGGTGATCTTTGCCGTGCTCTGCTACGGTAGGACGCTGCTGCAGGGAAAGCTGCCTTTTGAAGGCGGTTTTAAGGTGGGCCCTGCGGAAATCGCGCTGATCGGCGCCGCTGCGGTGGTGGCGCTGACGGCGGTCATCGGCTGGATCGGCTCCACAAAGATCTTCCATGCCTCAAGGTACCAAAGCATGCTCAACGTGCAGACCGGCGACTTTGCCGAGGAGGTCGAGGAGATCGATTTTGACCAGATCCCGATGCTGGATCTGGAAAGCGCGAAAAAATTGGGCGACCGGAAAATGGGCGAGCTGGTAGACATGGTGTCTCAATTTGAGGTGACGGATTATTATTCGCAGATCAACTATCAGGGTCGCCCGGTGCGCGTAACGCCGCTGCAATACGGGGATCTGATCAAATGGTTCAACAATATGAAAAACGGGATTCCTGCTTATATCATGATCGATATGGTGACACAGGAAGTCACGGTCATTCGTTTGGAGCAGGGCATTATGTTTTCCCCGGCAGATCATTTCGGACGGAATTTGGAACGCCACCTGCGGTTCCGCTATCCCACCTTTATTTTTGATGACCCAAACTTTGAGGTGGATGAAAACGGGCACCCCTATTGGGTGGTGCCGCGCATTGAATATACCATCGGCTTGTACGGCGGCACGGATATTACCGGCGTTGTGCTCTGCGATGCGGTAACGGGCGAGACACAGTATTATCCCATTGGGGAAGTGCCGCAATGGGTGGATCGTGCTGTTTCTTCGGATATTCTGATCGAGCAGTTTGATAACTGGGGAACGCTCAAACACGGATTCATCAATTCCATTTTTGGGCAAAAGGATTCCCTGGTAAGTACAGAAGGATATAATTATCTGGCTCTCAACGATGATATTTGGATGTACAGCGGTGTATCCAGTGTGAATAGCGACCAGAGCAACGTGGGCTTTGTGCTGGTCAATCAGCGCACCAAGGAAACCAAGTATTATTCGGTGCCGGGTGCGGACGAAAAATCTGCCATGGCTTCGGCAGAGGGACAGGTACAGAACTTGAGATATACTGCCACCTTCCCGCTGCTGCTGAATATCGGCGGCCAGCCCACCTATTTTGTCTCGCTCAAGGATGATGCGCAGCTGGTGAAAAAGTATGCAATGGTCAACGTAGGCCAGTATCAAGTGGTTGCCATCGGCGATACCGTGCCGGAATGCGAAAAGGAATACCTGCGGCTGATGAGCCAGCATGGCATCGGCATAGACGCCAACAGCAATACCGGTGTAGAAACGGCAGAGGGCGCCATTACCGAGATGAAGAGCATTGTCAAAGAGGGTAATACCTATTTCTATATCCGTCTGGAAGGCGTGGATGGCAAGATGTTTGTGGTGCCTGCCAGCACCTATGAGACCATCGTAACCTGCAATATAGGAACGATTGTAAAGATAGAATATGCCAAAACAGATTCGGAGATAGAGACCATCATCTCATTTACAAAACAATAAAGGGAAAAAGCCGGCGAATCGCCGGCTTTTTTAATATAAGAATTTAGAGATATTTGTGCAAAACAGCATCTTTTTCGGCCTGAGGGACCGCCTGGATCCCAACGATCGGCCGCGGTGCATATTCGTAAGGAGATAAGGCCTTTTCAAACCAAGCAACGTCGTGCCAGCGGCCGCATTTATAGCCGGTATTATGATAAGTTCCCAGGCGCTGAAATCCCAGGCAGGCATGCAGGCGCTCGCTTTTTTCATTGGGAATGGTTACGCCACCATATACCGTTTTGACCCCTTGAAGGGCTAAAAGATCCATCAAAGCAAGATACATTTTTTTGCCCCATCCTTGAGAGGTATGCGCGCGGTCTAAATAAATGGAGAGTTCTGCATTCCATTGATACGCGGCACGCTCCATTTGGCGGTGGGCATACGCATAGCCCAATACACGACCTGAGTCGTCTTCCCATACCAGATAGGGATACTCCTGTACAATTCTGTGGATGCGATCGGCAAAAGCTTGTTCCGTGGGCAGGGCACATTCGAAGGTAATGGGGGTTTCGATATACTGCGCATAGATCTCGAGAAGCGTAGCGCTGTCTTGTACGGTGGCAAAGCGAAAGATCATCTAGGGCCTCCAAAGTTTTTTCCTATTATACACGAAGCGAAGCGGAGAAATCAAAAAAACAGGCGCCTACAACGGGCGCCTGTTTTGGTAAGATCAATGGTCTATCGTATATGATCACACCTTGATCAGTTCGTACTCCCTGCTGCCCAAGCCAAGCTTTTCAGCATGCTCTACGCAGGATTCCCAGTTGGTATCCGGATGCAGGTTACGGAAGTGGTCGTCATGGACATGTTCTTTGTGGGCCAGCTCGCTGTTTTCAAAGACAGGCTGCGCGTTGCACGCGTCTGCACAAGCCATATCCAGCGCGACCGGATCAAAAGAAGCGAACATACCCACGTTCGGGATGATCGGCACATCGTTTTCGCTGCAGCAGTCACACAGCGGAGAAACATCACATACCAAGCTGATATGGAAGTTCGGGCGGCCATGAAGCACGGCGTAGCTGTATTCTGCGATTTTCTTATTCAGCACGTCATTCGCCTGGTCAAACGGCGGCGTGATGGCGTCTTTGGGACATACCGGAATGCAATGCCCGCAGCCCACACAGTTGTCATGGTTGATGGTGGCCTTGCGGTCCGTGATGGTGATGGCATCGCGTGCACAGTTGCGCTGGCAGGTACCGCAGCCGATGCAAGCGTCCTGATTGATGAACGGTTTGCCGCTGGAATGCATTTCCATCTTGCCCGCGCGAGAGCCGCTGCCCATACCGATGTTCTTCAAGCAGCCGCCAAAGCCCGTGGAGCTGTGGCCCTTAAAGTGGGTCAGGGTGATGAATACGTCGGCATCCATGATAGCACGGCCGATCTTGGCCTTTTCTACGAACTCGCCGCCTTCTACCGGCACCTCTGCCTCGTCATTGCCTTTCAGGCCGTCAGCAATGATGATATGGCATCCGGTCTGGAAGGGGTTAAAGCCGTTTTCATACGCAGAATCCATATGATCCAGCGCATTTTTGCGGCCGCCTACATACAGGGTGTTGCAGTCGGTCAAGAAAGCTTTACCGCCGCGTTCTTTTACCATATCGACAACGACCTTGGCATAGTTCGGGCGCAGATACGCCAGGTTGCCAGGTTCACCGAAGTGGATTTTGATGGCAGCAAATTTGTCCTCAAAATCGATGTTGTCGAAACCGGCACGCTTGATCAAGCGAGCCAGCTTTTTCGGCAGGCTCAGGCCGTCGACGGTGTGGAAGTCGGAGAAGTACACCTTAGATTTTTCCATTTTGTTCCGTCCTTTCCAAAATTGGATTAAAAATCATAGCAGGGAAGGCACAAAGGCTTCCTTACTAAAATGATCTACAAAAATAAAAATATATGTTAGAAATATTGGCTCATACAATCAACGTGAACCTTTGATACAGCTTGCGTGTCACAATAGAAAGAAATAAGATATAATCATAATACAATAAAACGAGAAAAAAAGAAATATAAAATTTTATTAAATCGAGGGGATTTTTTTGAGGATCGTACACAGCGATGAGATCATTGGCGCCGTAGAGGCGCTTTGCATACAGGCCTGCCGGCAGCTGCCGGAGGATGTGGCGTGCGCCATGCACTGTGCCGCGGACCAAGAGCCGTTTGCACCTGCAAGGATGATTTTATCACAGCTTGTTGAAAATGCAGAGACGGCTGCGCAAAACGAGATGCCGATCTGCCAGGATACCGGCATGGCCTGGGTGATGGTGGAATTAGGGCAGGAGGTGCATCTTGAAGGGATGCTGCTCAAGGACGCTGTTGATGAGGGCGTGCGGCGCGGCTATACCAAAGGGTACCTGAGAAAGAGCGTCGTAGCAGATCCGCTTCGCAGGATCAATACATTGGACAATACGCCTGCGCTTTTGCATGTGGAGATGGTGCCGGGTGACGCGGTAACCATCACCCTGGCGCCCAAGGGCTTTGGCAGCGAGAATATGAGCGGGCTGAAAATGCTTACGCCCTCTGCCGGGGCTGAGGGCGTGAAGGACTTTGTCGTGGATACGGTGCGCAGGGCGGGCGGCAATCCCTGCCCGCCCATCGTAGTCGGCGTGGGCGTCGGCGGCAGTTTTGACAGGGTGGCGCTCTTGGCAAAGAAAGCGCTGATGCTGCCATTGGACAAGCCAAATCCCGATCCCTACTATGCAGAGATGGAGCAGGAGCTGCTGTCGCGCATCAATGCGCTGGGTATAGGGCCGCAGGGCTTTGGGGGGCGGACCACGGCACTAGCCGTAAAGATACTGGCATACCCCACCCATATTGCAGGGCTGCCTGTGGCGGTGAATATCAACTGCCATGTGGCGCGCCATGTACAGGCTGTGCTGTAAAGGAGAATAGCATGAAAATCAAAAGAATACATACGCCTTTGACTGAGGACCAAATAAGGGGCCTAAAAGCCGGAGATCAGGTGCGCATTTGCGGCACCATCTATACGGCCAGGGATGCAGCACACGCCAAAATGGTAGAAGCGCTGGAAAAGGGACAACCGCTGCCGATGGAGCTGGAAGGGGCGCTGATCTATTATGCGGGCCCCACGCCAGCAAAGCCGGGCATGCCGGTAGGCAGCCTGGGCCCTACGACAAGCGGACGCATGGATGCTTTTGCCCCTAAGCTACTGGCTCAAGGGCTGAAAGGCATGATGGGCAAAGGCCCCCGAAGCCAGGCGGTACAGGAGGCCGCTGTTCGATACGGCGCAGTATATTTTGCGGCGCTGGGCGGCGCGGGCGCGCTGTTGGCCAAGCATGTAAAGCACAGGGAAGTGGTTGCCTATCCGGAATTGCAGAGCGAGGCGGTGGCGCGTTTGGAGGTAGAGGACTTCCCCGCCATCGTAGCGATGGACTGCCAGGGCGGCGATTATTATAAGCTGGGGCCTTGGCAGTATCAAAAGGAACAGGAGGGACGCGCTTGAGCCAGCAGCAATGGCTACCCTTGACACGGGCGGAAATGGAAGAACGCGGCTGGGATAGGCCGGATTTTTGCTTGGTGACGGGCGATGCCTATATAGATCATCCCAGCTTTGGCGCCGCCATCATCAGCCGCGTACTGGAAAGCCACGGCTATAAAGTAGCCATCATCGCACAGCCGGATTGGCATTCCACTGCGGACTTTAAGCGATTCGGCAGGCCGCGGCTGGGCTTTTTGGTAACGGCCGGTAACATAGACTCCATGGTTTGCCATTATACTGCAGGCAAGCGGCCACGCAGCGACGACGCCTATACGCCGGGAGGCAAAGCGGGCAAGCGACCGGATAGGGCTACCATCGTATACTGCAATAAGATCCGGGAAGCCTATGCCAAAATGCCCATTGCCATCGGAGGCATAGAGGCCAGCTTGCGCCGGTTTGCTCACTACGATTATTGGGATGATAAAGTAAGGCGTTCCATTCTGGTGGACAGCGGTGCAGATCTTTTGATGTTTGGCATGGGGGAGCGCTCGGTGGTGGAAATTGCAGATGCTATGGACGCTGGCATCCATATCAAGGACATCACGTATGTGCCGGGCACCTGCTATTTAACGCACAGCTTGGAAGAGGTGGCGGATGTAGAGGAAATTCCCTCCTTTGAAACGGTGTGCACGGATAAAGATGCGTATGGACGCGCCTTTTTACGCCAACAGCAGGAGACGGATGGTATCCGTGGCAAGCGGCTGGCACAAAAACATGGCGCAAGCTATGTGGTGGTAAACCCGCCTTCTGCCCCTCTGAATACTAGGGAGATGGACGAGGTATATGCTTTGCCGTATACCAGAAAGCCGCACCCCAGCTATACCCAGCATATCCCAGCGATCGACGAGGTCTCCTTTTCCATTACCTCCTGCCGGGGTTGTTTTGGCGCCTGCTCGTTTTGTGCGCTTACCTACCATCAGGGCAGAACCATCCAGGTGCGGAGCCATGATTCCATTTTAGAAGAAGCAGAGGCCATTACGCATCAGGAAGGGTTTAAGGGCTATATTCACGATGTGGGTGGGCCGACGGCCAATTTCCGCCAGCCGTCATGCAAAGATCAGCTAAAGCGCGGCGTTTGCAAAAACCGCCAGTGCCTATCACCCAAATGCCCGCAGTTAGAGGTGGATCATCGCGATTATCTTGCGCTGCTGCGGAAGGTAAGGCAGGTGCCCCATGTAAAAAAGGTATTTGTGCGCAGCGGCCTTCGCTACGATTATATTATGTATGATAAGGATGGTACCTTTTTCAAAGAGCTGGTGCAGCACCATGTCAGCGGCCAGCTCAAGGTTGCGCCGGAGCATGTGTCGCAGAGGGTCTTACGGCTGATGGGAAAGCCACACCATGAGCTCTATGACCGATTTGTGGAGCGGTACAAAGCCATCAACCGGCGCTTGGGCAAAGAGCAGTACATTGTGCCGTATTTTATGTCCAGCCATCCTGGCAGTAGGCTGGAAGACGCCATAGAGCTGGCCTGCTATCTCAAAAAGACGGGGCAGCGGCCGGAGCAGGTGCAGGATTTTTATCCCACGCCGGGGACGTTGTCTACTACGATGTTTTATACGGGAAAGGATCCTCGGACGGGGGAAAAGGTATATATTCCCAAAGATCCAAAGGAGAAACGCATGCAGCGCGCGCTGCTTCAGTTTTACCGGCCGGAAAACGCCGATTTGGTGCGCCTGGCACTGAGAAGGGCACACCGGGAGGATCTGATAGGCTTTGGGCCACAGTGCCTGGTTCGGCCGGAGAAAAGGCCGGGCGGAAAGAAGCCTCCTGTGCAAGGAGGGAAACGCGCGGCCGCGCAGCGCACGGCGAAAAGACAGGCTGCAAAGCCAAAACCGCGAAGAAAATAAAGAAAAACAGCGCATCTGCCCATCTGGCAGCATAAATGGCCGCTTTTCTTCATACCCTGTACAAACTGTGAAAAAGGGTGAGTGGGGAAATGCGCGGATACATCGAACAACGAGTGATGCAGGTAGCCGGATACATCCTGGAAACAGGCGCGACGGTACGGGACGCGGCCAGGCAATTTGGCGTAAGCAAGAGCACCATCCACAAGGATGTTTGCGATCGATTGCAAAGATTGAATTTGCAGCTATACAGGCAGGTACGTGTTGTGCTGGAAAAAAACAAGGCGGAAAGGCATTTAAGGGGTGGAGAAGCAACACACCGCAAATACAAAGCCGCGCAGGGCTGAGCCCGCACACTGGTAAAATAAGGAGGACAAGCAAAACAAAGCTCCGAATAACCGGGGCTTTTTTTCTTGCATCGAGGACTGTGTAGTGGTAGACTGAACAACAAACTTGTCTGATTCTGGCGTTTTGTGAAGTAAAGAGAGTTGAAAAACGGACACAAACAGGGTAAGATAAAGTGAATTTGTTTTGGTATTTTGTACACTTTTTTGGGAAAAAGGAAAGAATATAGAAAAACGCAGGAACGAGGGCGATACAATGGCTTTGTTTGGAAAGAGCAAACTATTTGAATATAGCGATATCGGGATTGATTTGGGAACGGCCAGCGTGCTGGTGTATGTAAAGGGGCAAGGGATCGTATTGCGCGAACCATCGGTAGTGGCCATCGATCGATTTACGGGCAAAATGCTTGCCATCGGGGATGAAGCGCGCCGAATGATCGGCCGTACCCCTGGCAACATCGTGGCCATACGCCCGTTGAAGGATGGGGTTATTTCCAACTTCGACGTCACAGAGCGCATGCTTCGATATTTTCTAAACAAAGTCATCGGCCGTAAACTGTTTTTCAAGCCGAGGGTCGTGGTATGCGTGCCCAGCGGCGTGACGGAAGTGGAAAAAAGGAGCGTAATCGATGCTTCGGATGAGGCGGGTGCGCGTAAGACCTATTTGATTGAAGAGCCCATTGCAGCGGCCATTGGCGCCGGCATCGATATTGGGGCCCCCTACGGCTCTATGGTGTTGGATATCGGCGGCGGTACATCCGATGTAGCGGTCGTATCGTTGGGCGGTTCAGTGGTCAGCGATTCCATCAAGGTGGCCGGGGATAAGTTTGACGAAGCGATCGTGCGCTATATTCGTAAAAAACACAACCTTTTCATTGGGGAAAGGACGGCTGAGGAGCTGAAAATCAACATCGGTACGGCTTATCCTCGTAGCGAAGAGGTATATATGGATGTTACGGGCCGCAACCTAGTATCTGGGCTGCCGAGAACTGTCCGTGTGGCGGGCAACGAGATTTTGGAGGCGTTGGAGGAGCCAGTGCAGCTCATCTTTGAAGCGGTGCATGGCGTGCTGGAGCGCACCCCGCCGGAATTGTCGGCTGATATTTCAGAAAATGGCATCTGCATGACGGGCGGCGGCTCACTGCTCAATGGCTTGGATCGGATGCTGACGGAGAAAACCAAGTTGCCGTGTTATGTGGCGGAGGATGCAATCAGCTGTGTAGCCATTGGAACCGGCAAGGCATTGGAGGATATCGATAGTTACAGCGCTGTATACGATTATAAGCGCGGCAATTATTTGGATATTTAACGTACTACATTGTAGAGTCTGCCATGCAAATGGCAGACTTGCAATTTAGGAGGCAACGCATTTGAACAGAAGAAAGTTGATCAAGATTCTTTCCTGTATCCTGGCGGTTTTGGTTGTAGGGGCAGGTGGTGTGTTTTTTGCGGCGTATCAGCGGCTGAAAAACATCAGCCCGGACATTCTGCTGGATAATGATGGAGAGTTGGGATCAAGCAAACCCAAAACGTATGTGACGTATAAGGGAGAACGGTATTACTACAACGATAACCTGGTGACATTGATGCTCATCGGCATTGACCAGTCCGAGGCGGAAGGCCGAGAGGGCTTGGGCGCCCGCAGCGATACGATGGTGGTCTGCGCGGTGGATGTTGTGGAAAATACCATCAAAATGATTGTTTGTCCGCGAGATTCCAAGGCATTGATTCGCCACATCGATACGGACGGCAATGTATATAAGGAAGACTATAATAAGTTGAATTCCTCTTTCCCATACGGCGGCGGAAACCAGGACCGTAACAAAGGGGCGGAAAACGTGGTATATTGCGTAAAACGCCTGCTTTCTTGCGATGGCAAATATGACATCCCGCTGGAAAAATACGGCGGTATCAATATGGACGGCGTTGGCCCGCTCAACGATGCAGTGGGCGGCGTGACTGTGACGTTGAAAGAATCGGTAACCGGCGTGGGTAAGGAAGGCGAAACCGTCAAGCTGACGGGTGATCAGGCCTTTACCTTCTGCATACAGCGCAAGATCGCAGGCATGGACGGTTCGGACATTTCGCGTGGCCAGAGACAAATGCAGTTTCTGATGGGCCTGGCCAAGGCGATCAAGGATATGCAGGTTACGCAGATCCCGAGCATATACAGCAGCATGACCAAATACGTGTTCACCAATTTGAGCACGGATGAGATGGTGGCCTATGCCAAGATCTTGAAGAATATCAACCTAGACACCATGCAGCAGACACAGCTTGCAGGCACTTCCGGCTCTGTGGGCGGCGGTTCCGGTTGGATCTTGGACGAGGAAGCGCTGGAACAGACGGTCATTGATACGTTTTATATCAAAGATCCCGATCAGACGGGGGTAACGGTGACGCCGGAACCGTCGGAGACGGCGACGCCGAGCCCGACGGAAACCACCAAGAAGACCACGTCGCCCAAGAAGACGACCAAGAAAACCTCTGCGCCTAGGAAAACAACAAAAAAGACGGCGACCCCGAAGCCTACGCAGAAGAAAACCGCAACGCCTAGGCCCACGACAACACATTCGGCGACCCAGCGGCCGACGGGAACAAACCAAGGCGACGAATAAACAAGAACAAAAAAACAGGGCCAAAAAGGCCCTGTTTTATGTTGTAGGCGGTTGTTTGTATTGATCCCAGAGATGATAACCGTCCGTATTGGATAGGGCAAAAAACATCATCTCATCCGCGCGTTTGAACTGCTTGCGAAGCTCTTTGAGATACTGCTTCATGGTTTCACGCTTGGTATGCCCATCAAACGGACAAGGAGAGGGCACAACAGGCAGGCCGAGCTGACGTACCGCGCCCTTGATATGCTTTTCTTCTAGATAAAGAAAAGGGCGGATGACGGTAAGGTCCGCTCGCTGCAAATAGCTTTTGGGGGCCAAAGTGTTGAGACGGCCTTCATAAAACATGCTGAGCAAAAAGGTTTCCAAAGCATCATCGCGATGATGGGCTAAGGCGACCTTATTGCAACCCAGCGCTTTTGCTTTTGCATTGAGCGCACCGCGCCGCATTTTAGCGCAAAGCGAGCAAGGGCTTTTGCCCGGCTTTGCCAGGGCATTGGCAGTTTCTACCACCGCACCCGGCGCAAAATGAAAGGGAATGCTATGCATTTGGCAGTATTGCGCCAACGGCGCGGGATCAAAGCCATATCCAGGGTCTACCGTTATGGCGCAGAGCGAGTATTGCTTATGGGAAAACATTTGATAAAGACGAAGCGCCTCCAAGCAGAGCATGCTGTCCTTGCCGCCGGAAACGCCGACAGCAATAGAATCGCCGGGCTGGATCAGGGCAAAATCGTCGTCCGCTTTACGGACGCAGCCCAAGGTATATTTCATGATTTATCATCCTTTCAGGGTTCTGTGCTATTGTAGCGTATCGAAAAACGCTATGCAATGGCCCTTGTCAGAAGCATAAAAGGGCAGTATAATGAAACCATGGATTTGCCTTATCCAGAGCGGCGGAGGGAACAGGCCCTATGAAGCCCGGCAACCGGCAAGGAATGCAAGGTGCCAATTCCTGCGGGCGGCATGCCCGGAAGATGAGGCGCGGATACAAAAATAAGCCCCGCGCCGCGGGGTTCTTTTTATACCCTGCAAACCATGAGGAGGGAAAAAAGTGGACAGAAGATACTTTACGTCTGAATCCGTGACAGAGGGACATCCGGACAAGCTTTGCGACCAGGTATCTGATGCGGTGGTGGATGAGATTTTACGGCATGACCCGGCCGCGCGCGTGGCTTGTGAGTGTACAGCTAGCACGGGACTACTGAATATTTTCGGGGAGATTACGACCAGTTGCTATGTGGATCTACAAAAGGTAGCGCGGGATACGGTGCGCGACATTGGGTATACGCGGGGCAAATATGGGTTTGATGCGGATACCTGCGCGGTGGTGGTCAGCATAGACGAGCAATCGCCAGATATTGCGATGGGCGTGGACAGCGCGCTGGAAACGAGGGCCCAGGGCGGCTTGGATATCGGCGCCGGCGACCAGGGGCTGATGTTTGGCTTTGCCTGCAACCAGACTGAGCAGTTTATGCCGCTGCCCATCGAATTGGCGCATGCGCTGACGCGCAGAATGAGCCAGGCACGCAAAAGCGGGGAGGTACCGTATATGCGCCCGGATGGCAAGAGCCAGGTTACCGTAGAATATGTAGATGGCGTGCCGACACGGGTGGATACAGTTGTTATTTCCACCCAGCATGATCCGGAGGCCACGCATGCCCAGATCGAAAAGGATATGATGGAAAAAGTGATAGCCAAGGTGATTCCGCAGCGCCTTTTGGATGACGAAACAAAATATTATATCAACCCAACAGGGAGATTTGTCATCGGAGGCCCTCATGGGGATGCGGGCTTGACGGGCCGAAAGATCATCGTAGATACCTATGGCGGATACGCGCGCCATGGCGGCGGCGCTTTTTCCGGCAAAGACCCGACCAAGGTGGATCGCAGCGCCAGCTATGCGGCGCGATATGCGGCGAAAAACATTGTGGCGGCTGGCTTGGCAGAGGAATGCGAACTGCAGCTGGCCTATGCCATTGGCGTGGCACATCCTGTTTCGGTTCGTATCGATACGCGCGGCACGGCCAAGGCAAAGGAAACGGACATTGAAAATGCGCTGTGCCAGGTGATGGATTTCCGTCCGCAGGCCATCATTGAAAGGTTGGGGCTGCGCCGCCCGCTGTATAGACAGATCGCTGCTTATGGCCATTTCGGCCGTCCGGATCTGGATCTGCCTTGGGAGAAATTGGATCTGATGGAGGATTTGAAGAAAAAGCTTTGATGGAATACGGGCAGGAGAAAATCATGCTGGAGGGCATGGTCACGCAGATCGTCTACCGTAACGAGGCCAACGGCTATACCGTCATGGAGCTTATGACAGACGACGGAGAAGAATTGACCGCGGTAGGGTACAGCCCCATGCTGGGCCAGGGAGAACGGGTGCAGCTAGAGGGTGTGTTTACCATGCATAGAGAATACGGCCGCCAATTTCAGGCGGCCGTTTGCCGTCCTATGCTGCCAGAAACAACGGAAGAATTGGAGCGTTTTTTGGCCAGCGGGCTGATAAAGGGCTGTGGGCCGGCCACGGCGCGTGCCATAATCCAGACCTTTGGCGATGAGGCGGGAGATATTTTAACCTTTGCCCCCAACCAACTGGTCAGGGTGCCGGGCATCGGGCCGGTTACAGCGGCCAAGATTGGATCTTCGTATGCGGAAAACATGCAGCTACGGCAGGTGATTGCAGGACTTTCGGAATATGGGATCACGGTATCGCAGGCCATTCGCATTGCAGCGGAATACGGAGAGGACGCTGTTTCAAGGGTAAAAGAGAATCCGTATCGGCTGTCGGATGATATTTTCGGCATCGGCTTTAAGACGGCGGATGCCATTGCACAGAAGATGGGCATTGAGGCGGATGCGCCGTTTCGTATGGAGGCGGGGCTGCGGCATACGTTGCAGCTGGCGTCCGGAGAAGGGCATATGTTTTTACCGAGCGAGATTTTAATTCCCTTTACTGCCAAGCAGCTACACACAGATGTGGAACGGGTACAGCGAGCTGCGGTGCGCATGCTGCAAACTGGCGTATTGAAGCTGGGCGAGGGGAAAAACGAGCCGGTATATCTGGCTGGCTATTACCGTGCTGAGCAGGAATGCGCGATGCTGCTCAAACAGCTTTGCCAAGCGGAATTGGCGCCGCTTAGGACAGAGGTAGCAGATGGCATAGAACGCCGGCAAAAAAGCAGCGGCATACGACTGGCAACACAGCAAAGGGCAGCGATAGAAACGGCGGTGGCGTCGCCGGTTTCCATCATCACCGGCGGGCCGGGCACGGGAAAAACCACCATTGTTCAGTTCGTTTTGTCCTTATTTGAGCAGGCAGGGCTGGAAGTAGCGCTCTGTGCACCTACCGGCCGCGCGGCCAAACGCATGGAGCAGGCTACGGGCTGTGCGGCGCATACCATACACCGCCTACTGGAATATGGCCGGGGTGAGGAGAACGAAGAGATTTATGGCAAGGATCAGGACCATCCACTGGAGGTAGAGGCCGTAATCGTAGATGAGATGTCAATGGTGGATACCTTTTTGCTGATGCATTTGCTGCGGGCAATCCCGCAAGGGACGCGGGTGGTATTCATCGGAGACGCCGACCAGCTGCCTTCCGTGGGCCCTGGCCATGTGCTGCATGACCTTATCCAATGCGGCCGCTTTCCTGTTACGGCGCTGGATACCATCTTTAGACAGGGAGAGGGAAGCGCCATCTCCCTCAATGCCAGGCGCATCAATCGAGGGGAGATGCCGGTCCCGGGGCAGGGGTTTGAACTGTGGCAGGCGGAAAACCCGGGGCAAGTCTGGCATCACCTGCAGCAGCTATGCGCACAAGGGGATTGGCAGGTGATTACGCCGATGAAAAAAGGGGAGAGCGGTGTGATTTCGCTCAATGGCAAACTGCAGGGGCTTATCAATCCGGCGGGGCGCAGAAAGGCAGAGTTTGCCCGTTTTGGGCAGACCTTCCGCGTGGGTGATCAAGTCATGCAGATCCGCAACGACTACAACCAGCCCTGGACGCGCGACAGGGGAGAGGAGCTGGAACGGGGAAAAGGCGTATTCAATGGAGAACTCGGGGTCATTACCTCCATTCAATTGGAGGCGGAAATGTTTACCGTGCAGTTTGATGACGACAGGGTATCGAAATATGATTTTGCCCAGGCGGACGAAGTGACCCTTTCCTATGCCATCAGCATCCATAAATCGCAGGGCAGCGAGTTTGATAGGGTCGCCATTGCGCTTTTGGGCGGTACGCCGATGCTGTATAACCGAAACCTTTTGTATACAGCGGTAACAAGGGCGAAAAAGCATGTCATATTGATTGGGCGAAAAGGTGTGATCCAGCAAATGATTGCCAACAATAAAACAAAGCAGCGATACAGCGGGCTGGCGCTGATGCTGGGGCAGGACGGAACGGCGCCATGAAAATATTAACGGCAATGGGAAAGGGACTAAAATCTTTGTTTCTGCCAGAACTGTGCCGGTGCGCCGTATGCGGCGAGGAACGAGAGATGGTAGAGAATACAGGCTTTTGCCAGCGCTGCTGGGCCGAGTTGCCGCATCGGGAAGAGCCGTTGACGATCAAGGAATCCCTCGCTGTGATATCTCCGTTTTCTTATACTGGAACAGCGGAGGAAATGGTAAAAGGCCTAAAATTTCACAACCAAAGATATCTGGCTGAGGCACTGGGCTGTGTTATGGCACAGGCATGCCGCCAGAGAGGGCTGGAGGCGGAGGTGCTGGTGCCTGTACCGCTGGGCAAAGCTAGGCTGCGTGAACGCGGCTATAACCAAGCGGCGTTGTTGGCAGAGGGCATGGCAGCTTGGATGGATGCTGATGTGCAGCCGGATTGGCTGCGGCGTATACGGCATACCGAGCAGCAGGCGCTGTTGGGCGCTTTACAGAGAAGAGCCAACGTATATGGTGCGTTTGAAGCAGAAGCGGCAGTGGAAGGAAAGCGTATCTGCCTGGTGGACGATGTGGTTACAACAGGCTGTACGGTAAGAGCATGCGCGGATGCATTAGAGGCAAAAGGCGCCAGCGTATGGGTATGCACGGTGTGCCAAGCATAAAGAAATGAAAAGAATCTTGGCGAAAAATCGATAGGAACAAATAAATTCCTTACAAACAGAGAGGAAATTAAAAATATCTGTTGCTTTTTGGATGGTTCTCCACTACAATGAGGGTACAATAATGGTTGGACGAACTCGGGTCTGTGGTTGAAAATCGATGCCAGCTGCGGGCGAAGCGATCCACGTAAGCCGCTCAAAGAGCGGTGATCATGGGGCAGTTTAGAGGTAAGACCGGCCAGGCACTTGCTTTGTAGGAAAGACAAACTTCGGTTGGGCATCCGTCAAATGTAAGATTCCTGAGAGGGGTAGTAGTGGGGAGGCAAAGGCCTTAGGAGCGAACCTTCCAGCCGGCGGATGTGGGGACAAAGACCAGGTCAGCCGATGCTGTTCGACTGTTGTTAAAAAATCAAAGCGAGGGAAAAAAATGTACCAGGACAAGACGCTTGTGTGCCGCGACTGCGGACAGGAATTTGTATTTACCGCTGGAGAACAAGAATTTTTCGCAGAAAAAGGATTCTTGAATGATCCTGTTCGGTGTCGTGAATGCAGGGCTGCAAAGAAAAATGCGCACCGCGAAAAAGTAAGCTATCGCACCGTTTGCGCAAAATGCGGCGCGGAGACGGAAGTACCCTTTATCCCGAAAAACGACAAACCGGTCTATTGCAGTGAATGCTTTGCACAGATGCGCAATCAGTAACCCCTGTACCCAAAGCCCGCAGCATGCGGGCTTTTTTGTAGAATTTTTCTCTGATTTTGTTGGCCCTTTGCCACAGCGGCGCTGTATTTGCCATGGGTTGCGTGGTATACTATATATGAACGTTATGTGAACGTTGAAAGGAGTGAAATAGATGCGTATTTCGATCAACGGAAAGGGTATGGAAGTCTCGGATTATTTGCGGGACGTGATCACAAAACGTGTGGACAAATTGGATAAGTATTTCCGGAAAGATACGGAGGCCAAGGTGATGCTGTCCATGCTGCGGGGCCGCCAGGTCGTGGAGATCACAGTGATTTTTGGGGGCGGTTTGTTACGCAGCGAGGAGGCGACCGGTGATGTATATGCTTCGCTGGATAACGCCTGTAAAAAGCTGGAACGCCAAATCGTAAAGCATAGGACGCGGTGGGAGCGCCATCTGCGGGATGGGGCGCTCAAGGAGATGGAGCCCCAGTTTTTAACGGCGGATGAAACCCTGGCAGCACAAGAGGAGGCACAGCCTACGATCGTGCGCACAAAGAGCATTCCGATGAAGCCCATGATGAAGGAAGAAGCGGCGCTTCAGATGGATATGCTAGGGCATTCCTTCTTTGTCTTTGAGGATGGCGAGACAGGAGAGATCAATGTGATCTACAAGCGCAAGGATGGTAACTATGGGCTGATTGAAACTTCCAGATAGCCCGATGCTTATAGAGCCGGCAGCCGCCGGCTCTTTTTATCGGCCAAGGGATATTTCCCGGGCAGAGGCTGGTTCGGGCGGTAAAAAGGGAGAAAAGGGCCTTTTTCCCCGAGAGTTAACGGCAATTTCATTGCTTGGCCGAAAAAATGATGATACAATGGACGATGACCAATTTTAGGAAAAAGCAAATAAGGAGGGCTAGGGGTGTCCTTTTTCAAAAAAATATTGGGCAATGACCCAATCAAACCGTTGAATAAGATAGCGGACCAGGTAGAAGCACTGGAACAAAGCTATGCGAAATTGACGGATGAGGAGCTGCGGGGGAAAACGCAGCAATTCAAAGACAGATTAAAACAGGGAGAAACGCTGGACGATCTTTTGCCGGAAGCGTTTGCTGCTGTCCGAGAAGCCAGTGTGCGGACCACCGGCATGAAGCATTTCCGCGTACAGGTTTTGGGTGGTATTGTGCTACATCAAGGCCGCATTGCTGAAATGCGTACCGGCGAGGGCAAAACGCTGGTTGCGACGCTGCCGGCTTACTTAAACGCGCTGGAAGGTAAAGGCGTGCACATCGTTACGGTCAATGATTACCTGGCAAAGCGCGACAGCGAGTGGATGGGGAAGATCTACCGCTTTTTGGGCATGAGCGTAGGGCTTATCGTTCATGATATGGACGCCAACGAGCGCAGGGCCAATTATGCGTGCGATATTACTTACGGCACAAACAACGAATATGGATTTGATTACCTGCGGGATAATATGGTGATTTACAAAGAGCAGATGGTGCAGCGCCCCCTGCATTATGCCATCGTCGACGAGGTGGACTCCATTCTTATCGACGAAGCCAGGACGCCGTTGATTATTTCCGGCCGTGGAGATAAATCCACGGAGATGTATACCCGTGCAGACCGATTCGTGCAGCGGCTAAAAGCAGAAGACGACTATACCGTGGATGAAAAGATGAAGGCGGTAACGCTGACGGAAGAAGGGGTGCGCAAGGCCGAGCAGGCGTTCCATGTGGACAACCTTTCCGACATAGACAACACGGAGCTCAACCACCATATCAACCAAGCATTGAAGGCCCATGTGCTGTTTAAGCGCGATGTGGACTATGTTGTGCAGGAAGGGCAGGTTATCATCGTAGACGAGTTTACCGGACGACTGATGATCGGGCGCCGGTACAGCGAGGGCCTGCACCAGGCGATTGAGGCCAAAGAAGGCGTGAAGGTGCAAAATGAAAGCAAGACGCTGGCGACCATCACGTTCCAGAATTATTTCCGCATGTACAAAAAGCTTAGCGGTATGACGGGCACGGCCAAAACAGAGGAAGAGGAATTCCAGGGAATCTACGGGTTGGATGTCGTGAGTATTCCGACGCATAAGCCGATGATCCGCAAAGATGAAAACGACGTTGTATTCTCTACCATAGACGGTAAGATGCGGGCTGTGGTGGATGAGATCGTTGAGGTACACGAGAGCGGGCGCCCCATCCTGGTAGGTACCGTTTCGGTAGAAAAAAGCGAGCTGCTTTCTAGCATGCTGAAAAAACGAGGCGTAAAGCATGAGGTGCTGAACGCGAAAAACCATGCAAAGGAAGCAGAAATCGTGGCGCAGGCTGGCAAGTACGGCGCGGTGACGATTGCCACCAACATGGCGGGCCGTGGTACCGATATTATCTTGGGAGGCAATCCGGAATTTTTAGCAAGAAGAGAGATGCGCCGCCTCAAATACGAGGATGAAAGGATAGAGGATGCCGTATCCCATGCAGATACGCAGGATGAAGAAATTTTAAAGGCACGTGAAAAATATCAGGAGCTGTATGATAAATTTAATGAGGTATGCCAAGAGGAGCATGCCAAGGTTGTGGAAGCGGGCGGCCTGCACATCATCGGTACAGAACGGCATGAATCCCGTCGGATTGACAACCAGCTGCGCGGCCGCGCCGGGCGTCAGGGCGACCCTGGCTCGTCTCGATTCTATGTAGCGCTGGAGGACGACTTGATGCGCCTATTCGGCTCTGAACGCATACAGGGGCTGATGGAGCGGCTGAATCCTGGCGACGAGGTGCCGATGGATGTAAAGATGCTGTCCAAACAGATCGAATCGGCGCAGCGCCGCATTGAATCGCGCAACTTTGAAATTCGTAAGCATGTTTTGCAATATGACGATGTGATGAATCAGCAGCGTGAAATCATCTATGCACAGCGGCGCGCCGTGCTCATGGGCGAGGATATGAAGGCCAACATCCAGGAGATGCAGGATACGCTGGTGCAGCGGGCTGTGGATATTTACTGCCAGGAGAACGTGCTGCCGGAAGAATGGGATCTGGACGGCCTGCAGGCCTACTTTGCTAGGCTGTGCCTGCCGCAAGGCGTGCGCATCGTACAAGACGGGGAAAACATTGATCGTTTGACGCGTAAAGACCTGACAAAGCGCATTACCGATTTGGTACACCAGGCGTATGAACAGAGGGAAGAGAAAATCGCCGAGTCCAATGTGGATATGCGGGAAATTGAGCGCGTGGTTTTGCTGCGCTGCGTAGATGACCATTGGATGGATCATATCGATGAGATGGATCAGCTGCGGCAAGGCATCGGTTTGCGTGCCTATGGCCAAAGGGATCCCGTCGTGGAATATAAATTTGAAGGCTACGATATGTTTGAAAATATGACGCATGGCATTCAAGAGGATACGCTGATGATGCTGTTCCACTTGAATATACAGTCTGCGCCGGAACGCAAGCAGGTAGCAAAGGAAGCCAATGCTACGGTGGAAAACGCCGATCAATCCTGGAAGGGCAAAAGCAAAGAGCCCGCCAAGGCAAAGCCGCAGGTAGGGCGTAACGATCCCTGCCCGTGTGGAAGCGGCAAAAAATACAAAAACTGTTGTGGCAAAAACGCGTAGGAGGAGAGAATTTTGATTCAACTGGATCAATGCAAATCCCGTCTGGAACAGATGATGGAAGTGCTTCAAAAGGCAGGTGAGTCCCTTTGACCTCCCCAAGCTGAGGGAACAGGCCAAGGGATATTCCGAACAGATGGAGACGCCGGGCTTTTGGGACGACCCGGATGCAGCGCAAAAGGTGAATAAACAGCTTAAGGACGTCAACGATAGAATTCAGCAATATGAGCAGCTGCATGACGGCGTAAGCGATACGCTGGATCTTTGTGAGATGGTCATGGCTGAGTATGACGATGACATGGCCAAAGAGATTGAAAAGGAGACGGAGTCGCTAGACGGCCGCGTAGAACAGCTGAGGCTGGCTACAATGCTAAAGGGTGAGTACGATCACAATGATGCGATCTTGTCGCTGCATGCCGGCGCAGGCGGTACGGAAGCGCAGGACTGGACGCAGATGCTGTACCGCATGTATACTCGTTATTGCGAAAAAAAGGGATATGAGGTAAAGCTGTTGGATCTGCTGGAAGGCGACGAGGCGGGCATCAAGAGCGTTTCGTTTGAAGTGAGCGGACAGGACGTATACGGATACCTAAAAGCGGAAAAAGGCGTGCATCGGCTGGTGCGTATTTCCCCGTTTGATGCGTCCGGACGCCGTCATACGTCGTTTGCTTCGCTGGATGTGATGCCGATGATCGAAAACGACGATGAGATAGAGATCAATATGGACGAGCTGAGGGTGGATACCTACCGTAGCAGCGGCGCCGGCGGCCAGCACGTCAATAAAACGGAATCTGCCATCCGCATTACGCATATTCCGACAGGCATCGTGGTACAATGCCAAAACGAGCGCAGCCAGATCCAAAACCGTGAAACGGCAATGCGCATGTTGAAAAGTAAACTGCTGGAGCTCAAGGAGCGCGAGCGTGAAGAAAAACAGGCGGAAATTGCCGGCGATATGAAAAAGATTGAATGGGGCAGCCAGATCCGCAGCTATGTGTTCCATCCTTATTCCATGGTTAAGGACCATAGGACGGGGGTAGAGACGGGCAATATCCAAAGCGTAATGGATGGCGATTTGGATATGTTTATCACAGAATATCTTGTGAGAAGCTAAAAAATACTTTGTACACATAATGACAACCACATACGCATACCCTCCTTAATGAAGGAGGGTTTTTACTTTGCAGAGAGACATGGAAACAAGGCGGATGGTGGGTAGCCATTCGCTGCAGATGGAAAGCAGACAAAAGGCGATTGTGACCGGGGTAGAGGAGCTGGGCAGCTTTTGCGAAGAAGAGGTCATATTATTTACCGCAGTCGGTATGCTCAGCATCGAGGGAGAGGGCCTGCATATTGACCGGCTGAATCTCGAGGATGGGCAGTTTATTGTGTCTGGGCTGATCGACGGGGTGACCTATCAGGACGACGAAGAGGAATCCAGGCCATTGCTCGCCCGCATTTTCAGGCGTTGATATGGGAGGGATGTTTATACAGCCGGGCCAGTTTGTCATGTTTTTTTGTGCAGGCATGGCAGCGGCTGTTTGGTATACTTGCTGTGCTGTTTTCCGTCGTCATTGCACAAAAAAGGGAAAGATAGCAATTTGGGATCTTCTGTTTTGCCTGGGGGCTGCGGGCATTTTCGCGGCATGCCTGTTTTTTGTCGCAAAAGGCGCATTGCGCGCATTTTCCTTCTTTGCTTTTTTCCTAGGATTTACGATTTTCTATTTGGGGCCGGGCGCCAAGGCTATGCAATGGATAGAACGTGGAAGAAAAGCGTGTTTGGCAAAATGGAAACGAATCTGTGAAAAGCACAAGGCAAGGGTTGAAAAAAAGACGAAAACAGAGTAATCTATACTAAATAACAAAATCCCGAAATCCGATGGATTTTAACGAGTTGGGAGGGCAATCTGTGAGCGAAACAAAAGCAAAAAAGAGAAAGTTCCGCGTCACACGCCGGTTTTATGCTGTGGTATTGGGCACAGTGCTGGTGTTTGTGGGGATTACCTTCTGGCATCAGGAAGTGGAATTGAACAGGCTGCGCAGCAAACAAACGGATCTCCAGAATCAGCAAGCGGACAACGAGCTGGAAAAGGACAAGCTGACGCATGTGCTGGAGGCCGCCAATACCGATGAATACATCGAAAGCATTGCGCGGGAAAAGCTTGGATGGGTCAAGGATGGGGAAACTAGGTTTGTATTGGACAGCATTCCCCAAGAATAATAGAGATATCACTAAGGAGCTGAAATAAGACAATATGGCGGAAACAAGTGAGCTGCTAAACGGGGTAGTAGAGGGCGTAACCACCTTCGGGGCGTTTGTAAAGCTGGAGGATGGAAGAAAAGGCCTGGTACATATCAGCGAAGTAGCCAGAGGATATGTGAAGGACATCAATGAGCATTTGGCAGTGGGGGATGAGGTCACCGTGAAACTGCTGGATGAGGATGAAAATGGGAGGCTTCGCCTTTCCATTCGGCAGGCATTGCCGCCAGAACCGCCAAGGCAAAGCAAAGCAGAGTTTGAAGACACGCTGAGCCGTTTCCTAAAGCAATCGGAGGAACGGCAGTTGGATGTAAAGCGCAATATTCGGAAAAAGAGTGGCGGCAAAGGCCGCCGGTAAAAACCGCCCGCCCAACGTGGCGGTTTTTTCGTAAGGAGGATTCACGTGAAAAGGGCATGGGCTGCCATTGATATTGGCACAAATTCCGTAAGGCTGTTGCTGCGCAGACAAGCAGGACAGGCATGGGAGGAAGAAAAAAGGGTATGTATTACACGGCTTGGGCAAGGCCTTTCACAGAAAAAGCATCTCTGTGAAGAGGCGATGGCGCGTACAGAGAGTGCCGTAATCGAGTTTGCTAAGTATGCGGTGGCAAAGGGGGCTTTGCGGCCCGTTTGGTGCTATGCTACGAGCGCGGCCAGGCAGGCGGACAATGGCATAGCTTTTTTACAACGATTAACAGACAGCGGCTGGGTCGCTGCTGAGCTGCTTTCTGGAGAGGATGAGGCCAAGGCTGCTTATTATGGATGCCAGGCCAATGGACGGCCTGTTTTGGATGTAGGCGGAGGATCTACCGAGCTGACAATGGAAGCAGGAGGCGTGCTGAACGGAAAATCCATTCCGTTGGGGTGTGTTACGCTAACGGAAGAATTTCTAAAGCATGATCCCATACAAAAGGACGAAGCAGTGGCGTTGTTGGATCATTGCAAAGAACAGACGAGTGTATTGGCATCAGAAATTTTGCAGGGAAAGGCAAAAGAAATGATGGCAGTGGGCGGAACCGCAACGCAGCTAGCGATGCTGGAGCTGGGATTGCCGGTATATCAATCCGACAAGGTGCATGGCTTTTTGCTTTCATACGAGATGATACACGCCTGGTACCATAGACTCACAGCGATGCAAAGGGAGGAAAGAAAGCGTTTGCCGGGTATGGAGGCCAAGAGAGCGGATGTGGTTGTGTGCGGGGCGGCTGTGATTGCATCTGTCATGGAAAATGCGCAAACAGAAACGATCATTGTCAGCGATAAAGATGGCTTAGATGGATATTTGCAAAGCAAACTGGAAACAATACTTGACAAATAGTCAAGAGTGCTTTATACTATTTTAAGTCGTCGCGGGGTAGAGCAGTTTGGTAGCTCGTCGGGCTCATAACCCGGAGGTCGTGAGGTTCAAATCCCACCCCCGCTACCATTCAAAGCCTGTAAACAGTACGTTTACAGGTTTTTTCTTTATCAGCATACATGGGCAAAGGGCGAAAATTCCCTCCTTTTGCCCTCCTGTGAGGATGAAAATCAATAAAAAAGAATGATTTTCTATTTTTTAGATATATGATAAAATATTATTATCAGTACGAGCAGTCAGATTAGACTTCAAAATGGCTTACGGAAACGTAGGCGGCATCGTATCTTAAGATATGGATGTATTTTGTGATGGCTTATGTCCTAACCCTTGTAAGTAGATACATCATTGTTTCATATTGTTTTAGAATAGAGGAAAAAGGTAGTATCAGAAAAGGCAGGGTGAGGAGAAAAAACCGTAACAAAAAACGACGGAACAAGTTGAAGTATGGTTTGGGAAGTCGGAATTATGCTGGTGTGAAAGTGATATAAGGCTGCGTTCTCCTGAGTTATTGGCGGATTGGAAGTCCCTTCATGGTATATACATGAGGGCCAATAATAACGAGGGAGGTGAAGTTTGTGAAACGAGCAAACAAAGGGATTACCATCAATGGTAATAACAACAAGGTTGAGATAGTAAATACTGTCGAGACCAAAACAATTGCTGCTGTTGTAATTGTATCTATCGCACTTGCGTCAGCAGCCGTACTGGTTATATCACTCTGCTGTCCTAAGCAACTAAAAGACTTTGTTCGCTTTTTGAAGAGTCTTGTAGTTGGCAGCTAACACCAGCATTTTTTTTAAGAAGAGAAGTGTTATTTTGAATATTGATTTTTGCCCTTTGTATGCATTAAAATCCAAAAGATTTTTAAAATATTTACTAGCTATTGATGATAACAGACTGCTCAAGCAAAAGTATGTTGCATCGTTGGTTAGCCCGTATATTTATATGCAAAACAAGCCGAGGTTGATTGAACCTCCGAGTATGGAACTTAAAAGAATACAGAAAAGAATAAAAAATCTATTAGGGACAATACCGATTCCAGAAAATATCTTTTCAGGAATTAAGGGACGTTCTTATGTAGATAACGCAAAAATGCATTTGGATACTTCATCGCTGAGAAATATGTTAAAAATTGATTTAACGGCATTTTTTCCATCGATAAGTAGGAACGTAGTCTATCGATTCTTTTACAAAGATTTACAATGTTCTTCAGATGTGGCGGAGATATTAACCAATCTTACAACCATTGACCTATCAAAATCCAACGCCACAGACTTGTCTTCAATTTATGGTTTTTTGGATGTGAAACATGTGAATTGTTATAATCATTTGATTTCTGGTTCACCTGCTAGCCCGATATTATCCTACTTAGTGAATAAACGAATGTTTGATGAATTGCAAAAACTGGCAGATTTACATAATATGACAATGTCAGTTTATATTGATGATGTTATATTTTCTAGCAGAATGCGTATTTCAAATTATTTTTATAGAAAAGTATGTTCGATCATTAAAAAGTATGGGTACCAAATATCTAAAAAGAAAGTTAAAGTGTATACAAAAAATTCCCCTAAACTAGTAACGGGTGTTGTTATTGATAGAAAAGGGAGGCCTGTAGTCAGAAATTCGATAAAATTTCGAATTATAGACCTTTATAGAAAATTGATGAAAAACCCAAGCGATGAACGCTTACTTGAATCTTTGAGAGGGTTGCTTATATGCGCTCGACAAGTTGACAAAAATGCATTTCCAACAATTTATAGGTACGCGTTTTTAGAAAGAATCATAGTTAACAACGTTTGAATTATAAGGTGGCAAGAGAGGATTTTCTCGCCACCTTGGTATATTAAAAACTTAAAACTCTATCCAATTTTTCTGCAGCCTCACGATCTCTTGATTGTAACGCATGGGTATAAATGTTTAACGTAGTGGATGTATTGGCATGTCCCAAACGTTTGGATACGGTCTTTACATCTACCCCTTCTGCTATCATGAGTGTTGCATTGGTATGGCGCAGAGAATGCAGTGTCACATGAGGGAAACCATGCCGTTTAATGAATTTTTCAAACCAAGATGTGATTGTATCGGGGTGAATGGGATTGCCGTTCCATTGGGTGAATAAACGATCCGTCTCAGCCCATGCTGTTCCCACCTGAGCTTTTCGTTCTTCCTGCCATATTTTGTAGGAAGTCAGAATGGAGAACATAGAATGGCTCAATGTCAACTCTCTAACACCTGAACGAGTTTTAGGTTCTTTTGTGATGAATGTTTTGTTGCCAATATATTGTGAGGAACGAACAATACGCAGTGTATGAGCGTGAAAATTTATGTCTTTCCATTCTAATCCACACAATTCTCCCCGTCTCATTCCAGTGAACAACAATAGTAAGATCATGGTTTGATAAGGAAGGGGTTCTTTAGATAATAAAGAAATCATCCGTTTGACTTGGGATTCATCCAGAATATTGATTTGATGATGTGGAACTTTGGGTGGTGTAGCACGATTTGCAATATTGTTGTCTAGCAATCCCCATTGTACGGCTTTATTCAACAATTCACAGATTAACCTATGATGTTCATAAATGGTCTTTGGAGATAAGCGACCTTCTCCGATAATGTTACCACTTTGATCCCTTTTTGCTCTTAAATTGATTCCTTTTTCTCCTAGATTTTTATAGAAACGATGAAGGTGGCTAACATTAAGATTTTTCAGTTTGATATGCCCTAGCGCGGGAAGAATACGTTTAAGGAACCCTTCATATCTAGCTATAGTTTTGATAGCTAGATGGCCCTCCGCATAATCTTCCTGCCAAAGCTTAACAAATTGAGATAAGGTCATGGTTGTATCAAAAATAGTTCCATTTTTGACCTTTTGTTCGAATAAAACTTTTTGTATTTCTAATTCCTTTTCTATTTGTTTAGATGTCATACCTGGTTGAGGAATCCAGGTCATGGATTTTTCTTTTCTTCCATAATTGGTTCCTAATCCACAATACACACGAATTTCATAACCTTTGCCTCGTTTACGCACAGTTGCCATAAAACATTGTCCTTTCTTCTTAAGTAATAGGAGGAAGATACCCTCCCCCTATTACTTTGCCTAAAAACAGCCAAACCCTCTTAATTTAACATAAACTTATCTGGATATTTTTCGAATACCGCCATATTCGATTTTTGGATCACTTGGAGATGGATAAGTAGATCCATGAGACAAAATATCCATCACAGTATCATAGTTTAGTTTGATGTTCCTACCTACTTTTACGGAGGGAATTGTTCCGTTACGAACAAGGGTTCGTAGCCCATGACAGGTCAAGGATGTATCTGGATCATTTTCAACGATGAGTTGATATGTTTGTTCGATAGAACGAAGCTTACCGGTAGGACGATCGGAAATGGTTAACTTTTTTTTCAAATTCGAAAGATGATTTCTCGACTCGAGTAGAATGCCTTGAACTGTTGAATCGTAAAGGCCTTGGTTGTATGTGTACTGTTTTAACTGCATTAGACAATAAATGGCTCTATCCAGCAGAATTAATTCTTGTTTCATACGGAGCTCCTTTGTTATTATAAAAACTTGTCGACCAGGGGTTCAAATTGTACTACAAAATTTTGTGAGGTTTGGAGATTGTATAATTGATAAAGAACAATCTTTTCTGGTTTGCAAACGGTCGAATTTATCCAAAAGGAGCCACAGGCAATACCATGTACATCGTTACAAAGATAAACAACATAAATAACACTGCCATTAACAGGCTTTTGGGATTTATAACTTTTACGACAAATTGTCTTACTACCAATTACCATTACCCTCATTTTTCTATCTCCTCTATATTTGATTGTCTGGAGTTTGGAATAGCGAAATGCTGTTTCTTGATTTCTTTTACCTGTTTTTGAATTGTTCATATGTGATAGAATTTATTTCTATTTGGTTTCCTTGCTCATCCTCAAGCATTACATGGTTGGTATAAGAGAAACAGGGAAAGACATTGTTTATCTTCTGCTTTGCTTGTCCATATGGCATAGTCTCTGCAACCGGACGCCTTATTCCTTTTGAACATGTATATACCCTAAAATGATCTGGATAAAAATGTAAACGTTCACCCTTTATAATGGCTGTATTTTTATCCGTATCATATTCGGAAGAATCCTCTTTATTGTCAAACCGAGCACAAAAATAAGCACCATAGTTGGTGGCAAAGGGTAACCTTTCTACGCGCACACGACCATATCCCCATAATTTCCGTAAATGTTTGAACTGAATATATAAAGGTGCGATAACTGATTTTACAAGAAGGTGTATATGCCATCTGCCCGATTGCTGTGGTTCCAAAATACGAATGTACTCACAGGATGGATAATGATGCTTGAATCTAGCCCAAAACTTCTTAAAGTCATGGCACACCTGCTGATAATCTGAAACTAAATTTGCATAGGTCAAAACGATATGCCTTTCAGAGTCTTCTCCCCTAAAATTGTCGTTAATGATACGTCGTAAGGTCTGAAAAGATCGGTTGAGAGATTGAGAATTTTGTTGCCTTGTCTTACTTTTGAAATGCACGAGTTCACCGTTGCTTAGGTTGATGCATTCATGTTTGTTGAGTTTGCGATAATTTGCTAGATTACTGGATGGATTTTTAATTGCTATGATCTCAGTGATATTCTGCGTTTGTATGACTTTAACCATTTTATCTCTGTCAATGGCTAAGGCATGTCCAGATTGAAGAAAAATACGTGGATTTGTAGTCATCAAAATAACCTCCTAAAAAAGTCCTCTATAATAAATAACGTTTTAAATTTCTATTTTTATCTGAAATATCTGTAAATTAGATTTTTTATGACCTTTGACGGATTTTAGAAATTATTTGCTTAAAATTAAAGATATGTATGTGATGTAAGAATGCTTTGCCAAATAAACGGTTGACAAGAAAATAGAGACTTAGTTTCATTTTTTGGCCAACTGGCCCACCAAAAAGAAAAAACGCCTCCAAGAGGCGTTCGAGATGTAAAAAACATGTTATGAAGGTTACAGTAAAGGCGATTCCCTCAACTCTAGTAAAAGATCTGATACTTCTTGTAAAGAAAGACCGTGTTCGAGAGCATACAAGAAGATGGAGTCGCGTCTATTCTTTATGTATAGCTTTTGCACACCACCCAAGTAAAGAAGAAGCTGAACTTCTTTTTCTGAGAGTGGAAAAGCAAAAGCTAATTGGAGTAATTTTTCACGAGAAGGCTGTTTTTTTCCACGAAAGATCTGATAGGCATAGTATGGGTCGAGTAAAGAGTTGCGAATCACTTCTGATTTTGATAATTGCTTTTCCTCTAATAATGTATTTAGATATTGGCTAAGTGTACAATCTAGCTGGTTTGATTTATGGATAGAAAGAAAATCATCCATGCTTGAAGAAGAGCGCAAGAGAGAAAGTAAACGGCTTGTAGTATCCAATAAGATTCCTCCCCTATCTTTACTATTTAATTTTATTATACCATGATAAACTATTTATTGAGGGGGATGATGGTGGATGTCACATAGTCAAAGATACGCATTGTGGATGTACGAAGATGTAAAAACAATAAAAGAGGATAAATTATATCTTGTGAGAAATAAACAAACAGAAGAATTAGCGGTGAAGCGATATATACGAAAAGAACTGATTCCTGTCTATCAAGCGCTTAAAGAAAAAAGAAGCTTATATTTACCTATTATTTATGAAATTCAAATAGAGAATTTACGAGGCATTGTAATTACAGAATTTATACAGGGAATAACACTACAAAAAATATTAGATGAAAATGGGCATATATTAGACACAGATGTACGGTCATATGCAATACAGATATGCGAGGCATTGGAGACCCTACAAGAGCAAGAGCCAAAAATCATTCATCGTGATATAAAACCTGAAAACCTTATTGTTACAGATTCTGGGAGAATAAAACTGATAGATTTTGATGCAGCAAGGATATACAATAATTATTCAGAAACAGATACGGAATATATTGGAACACAAGGATATGCTGCTCCAGAGCAATACGGCTTTTCACAAACTGATGAAAGAAGTGATATCTATGCTTTGGGAATTGTATTGCAAAGGATTGTAGGGAAAAAGTCAAGGGAATGGAATAAAGTTATTCAAAAGTGTACCAATATGGATCCAAATAAACGATACCAAAATGCGGCACAACTTAAAAGAGCTTTAGAACATATTGGAAAGAAAAGAAAAATATCAGTGATAGTGCTTGTGACCCTGTTTGCAATATCGGCAATCATTAGCATTAGTTTATATAGCAATGATAAACACTCTGAAAAAGATTACCAGGGAATAGATATCACAAAAGAACAGGCAATAGAAGAAATAGAGGAGACAAATTCATATTGGTTACCTGTGCCTACGAATTTAGACATAAAACAGATAGATAAAAAGGAAAATATATCTTTTTATATAGTTACTTTAACTCAAACAGAGAACATGGCTCCATTTGTTATCTTGTATTTGCAAGATCAAAATGAAAATCTCATAGCAATTGCTAGTTTTATGTCGAGAGATCAAGAAGCATACGACGAGCGCTTTGGTGATCCTACGGTGATGAGTGGTTGGGAATTTGCTTTTATCAATACAGTATTTACCCGTGATAATATTTCTGATTACCATGCAGAAAATGTGGTAAGAACACTTTGGGATGAAGGAGAATGTTACTATAATAACCTATATTTAAAGCGTACTCTATCTAGTGGCTGCATTGCAATTTACGGCATGAATAAAAATGATGAAATGAAAGTATTGGAAATGATAGAAGACTCGGAAACGCTTCAGAAAGAGCTAGAGAAAATCGGAATTTTCAATATACGAACATAATGATTGTGCTAGTAGCACAACAAAAACATCCTCCTATTCGCTACAATGCAAATGGGAGGATGCTTTTTTATTGGTTTGTGTGTTGATCTGCCTCGTTTAGATATCGAATAATAATATATTCGATTAGGTTGGTCATGGATCGATGCTCTTCTTTGGCCAGGGCTTCAATTCTGTCAAAGATATCATCGCTGAGGCGGAGTGTAAAAACACGCTTTAAAGTGGCCATGGTTCATCCTCCTATCTTTATTTACTAAGTATAAAAAAGAAAAGAGAAAGAATATGCAGTCTAAAAGATATATATTGACTGCTTAGTGATAGCATTTGTATAATGGTGACGAAAGGGGAGGATTTTCTATGGAAACAAAAGATAAAAATATGATTTCTAAAAATGAGGCAGCTGTAGAAGAAGATAACAAAGAAACGCCAATAAAAGAGGGCGATCAAAAAAAGGACAACAATATCACTGAAAGTATAATACAGGATAAAACTACGGAAAAAAGAAAGAAAAAAATTATGTTATTTTCATTGGTGGTGGGGATTTCTCTTTGTCTCTTATTGGGAATCTATATTTTGATGTCAATTCCACAGAAGAAATATAATCTTGCGATTGAATCGATGAATGCAGGAAATTATCAACTAGCTTCAGAACAATTTGCTGAGTTGGGAGATTATGAAGATGCGGCTACGTTACGAATTCAATGCAACACTATTTTATTTCAAAATTTATTGATTAGTGCTGATGTAAAAGGCGCTGAAGGCTTATATCAAGAATTTGTCAATGAGGAAATGATGAGAGAGGCTTTGCAAGATACTGCACGGGAAGTAGTGTCTGAAAAACAAAGAGATGGAAAATTAGAAGAGGCAGAAGCAATTATAGAGGCTTTCTGGAAAGAGGAAGACAAAGCAATATGGAAGCCTATTTGCATTGAATTGGCAAGAAAAGGGCAGGAAGTACAGATGTATGATTTGGCTATAAAGATGTATGAGTATTATGAAACCGATACTGATATTCGAGAGGATTTACAACAGTGTAGGTATCAGATTGTTGTTAAAGATGGCGACATAGATGCACTTTATGCATTGGCGGTAAACAACTATGCGGATGCAAGAGAAAAATTGTCTGAGGTATTGCCAAGTGACGAATTATTTGAACAGTTAGAATTTGGGACCGTAGATATAAATCTTGTGGAAAAAAATGATGGATATTACGTACCCATGTCGGATGTTTACTATAAGTATTTAGTATCCGTAGCATTGACAAACAAATCAAAGGTTCCTATCACAGGGACGTTCCGTATTATTTTGAAGGACTCCTGGGGATCTTCCTATACAGTAAATCTGAAAATTGATGAAACATTGCAGCCTGAAAAGGCAGGGTATTATTCGGGCTATGTTACTTTCTATAATAAGGATTATGGATGGTCCGAACCTATTATCAAAAATAAAGAAATAAAGATTGCGTATGAGAAGTAAGGAGGAGTAAAAATGAATAGCAATGAGGATATGGAAAAAAGGACTACTGGACAAGAGAAAACGGATAAAGATGTGTTGGTAAAGCCGATAGAAGATGAATCAACAAGTAGCGAAAACGAAAAGGAAAATTGTCATAATCAGGCGGATGCTATAACTCAAAACATTACAGAGAAGAAGCAGAAAAGTAAAAAGAGAATGTGGAGTCTAATCATTGCAATCTTTGGATGTTCAGTTTGTATAGCGACTTTTTTCTTATTGCAGCCTTCAATACGATATAAAAATGCGATTTCAGCTTATGAGCAGGGAAATTATGCAGAGGCACTTGAAATATTTGTAAAATTAGGCGATTACAAAGAGGCACCAAAACAAACAGCTATATCGCTGGAAGGATATATTGGTCAAATACTTGATCAAGGGGACTATGAGAGGGCTTATGAGATATATATCGATACTGTAATACAAGAAGAATACAAACCACTATTTTGGCAGATGCTGCAAGCCAGAATAGAAAAATGGAATGAAGAACAACGATATGCAGAATCTGCAGAGGTACTTAAAATATTTAAGGGCAATCAAAAGGATGAATTAGAGGACGTTTGCATAAAGACGGCTGATCAATTGCTGAGAAACGAAGATTTTGCAGGTGCACTAAGCTTATATAATTTATGTAATGAAGAACGAGTAAGTAAAAATAAAACGGAATGTGAATATCAGATAGCGATATTAACCAATGACTTATCGGCCCTATATGAGGCAGCAAAAGATGATTACAAAGATGCCAGGGATAGATTTGCACTTCAATATTCTGATAATAAAGCCTATGAAAATCTAACGTGCAAGATAAATAGCGTTAATGATGTGGGAAGTAATTACAACTTATATGCAGAGTCGGTAGGAGGAGATTATGTAAACAAATTTAAGGTGAGCTTTACCATCACAAATAATGGACAATTTCCTGTAGCAGGTTCTATTTTTGTGAGCGTGTGCGAGTATTTTGGTGTACCGATTACAGGAAGCTATACATTAAAACAACCGTTAGAAGCGGGGGATAGTGTCGATGGAGAGATAGAATTAGAAATCATAGATTCATTTATCCCAGATGATCCTAAAACATTTTTTGAAAATAAAGATATCCATGTAAGCTTTGAATAATAAACTTTGGCATCAACAGTGTGATGTGAGGAATAATAATGAACGCTTAATTAAAGGGAGGTAAATTCTCCCTTTTTGTATAAAGAAAAAAAAATAAAAAAGGGTGTTGTAATGATACGGATTGAACAGTGGGAAGACAGATATGCAGAATATCTGGCAAAGTAGGGATTGTTATGTGCGTGGATGAAATGCTGGAGTGTATACGGATCGCATTTAAGCACAGAAAGGTACTGTTGGAAGAGGACAAAGATAAAGCAGAAAAAATGATTGATGAATTGCAAAAGCTGTATATACAAAGGGAGGGATAAATATTCCCTCCTTTTGCCCGTGGACGGTGTTGAAAAAGGCCAGATTACAAACAAAAATATCATAAAACTACCTAATGAAATCGAAAGTAATTACATGAAAATAAAAAAACTAGTATAAGATAAAATAACGCGGTTTTCCCTCATAACCCGGAGGTCGTGAGGTTCAAATCCCACCCCCGCTACCATTCAAAGCCTGTAAACAGTACGTTTACAGGTTTTTTCTTTATCAGCATACATGGGCAAAGGGCGAAAATTCCCCCCTTTTGCCCTCCTATGAGAATGAAATCAATTTTCAATTGCAAATACATAATAAAAAATCCATGAAAAGAAAGGAAGGCACAGATTTTGGTGCCTTCCTTATGTAGGGGATTATATGACCTTCCGATCTTATTTTTAAGATACGGACGGTGTGCCTAGAATGCCCAAAGAGCCGAGGGTCAATCCAAGAATTATAATGATAAACGTAGCCTTTAGCATAGTACCGCCTTTTTTTAGATAAGAGTAGACAGCTAAAACGGTAAGAACTGACAGAATTCCTGGGGCTATAGCATCGAGTATGCTGGTCTGGATATACATGGGATCAGCGGCTGTGGGAATGGCCAAAGGAGTTTGGACATTCACAAAGGAAGCAGAGAGCCCACCCATCATAAACATACCTAAGACGCTGGCAAAGGATATAATGGTTTGTATCTGGCCGCTTTGCAATAGGCTAACAGCTGCACTCATCCCTGCTTTATATCCTAAACGGCAGAAATAGAAACCCTCTAAATATAATGCGGTGCCGATAATAAGGAAAGGAACAATCCCTGCCCACCAATGACCGTTGGCGGCTGCGGGAATAAAGGCAGCTGTGATCAGAGGATGGATTGTAGACCAGTCGATGGTATCGCCTATACCAGACAATGGCCCCATCATTCCGACTTTAACTCCAGAAATAGCTTCTGTAGAAATAGGAAGTCCAAGAGCCCTTTGTTCTTCCATAGCAATCACGATGCCGTGGATGACAGCGCCCCAAATGCCCTCTGCATTAAAAAAGGCGAGGTGGCGTTCAATAGCCATTGAAAATTCCTGCTTGTTGTTGCCATATAGTTTTTTCAAAACAGGAAGCATGCTGAGACAAAAAGCTAAAGTTTGAAGACGTTCAAAAGAGTTGCTTTGCTCAGCAGCAAACCACCATAAATTATAGGTTTTTGAAACATCTTTTTTAGAAAGAAGATGGTCTTGTTCTAATTCTTCAATCATTTCTTCGGCTTCTGGCCCTTTGGATAAGTTAGATTCATCTTTGGAATAGCATACGTGTAGGTAAGCAAGAAATAACCCTAACATCGCAAGTGGTATCATACCGATACCCGTATATTGTGTTAAGAAAAATCCACCTAGGAAAAACGGAAGAAAGGAAGGCCGACCAATCACAAGAATTGTCATGGCAAATCCCATAGCGGGTAGCATGCCGCTGACAACGGAAAGGCCATTGAGTAGCCACGATGGCATTGCATTTACGATAGAGGTAGTAGCGTCAGTGCCAAAGTAAAGGAGCAGAGTCATTGGAATCCAAAATAAAACGATTTTGAATAGGGTGGGATATACTATGCCTGCCATATAAATGCCACGCGTATTACAGGTTTTCGCATAACTATCTGCCATATGCACCCAAGTGGCAGCTACGATACGCCGAACCGTATGTAACTGTGCGATAATCAATGCAACAGGAACAGCTAAAGCAACAGCAGCATCAAGGGGAAGACCGCTTGAAATAACGGCGGCAGCCGGGATGATCCCTGCCGCTGCTTTATCAACGGCGGCTGTGCCGCCTGCGCCTAAGAACGCTAGATACATGGGTTGGATGTAAGCGCCAACGATCATGCCTTGGCTCATATCACCCAGAACCAGACCTACGATGCCAGACAGAAACAGAGGATCCATGATAGACCAGTAAAAACTGTACATCATTTCTATATTGGATAGCCAATAAAGCCCTCCGATGATAATGGCTTGCCAGATGTTCATAAAAGTCCCTCCTCATACAATACATAAAAGAATTTTACAGAAATGGGTGCACCTTTTAAACCCAACATAACAAAGAAGAAAGAAGAATAAAAGCGAAAATCAAGGATAGGAAAGATATTTGAAAATTTGAAAAAATTTTATGGTAATGACAATTTAAAATTAGGATGAAAAAATTTGCGGGTTCTGATGGCACGGTTTGCCTTAATGCAATTTATAATGAAGCCATAAAATCGGCATAGGCCGAAATGAAGGAGGAAACGATATGTTAGTAACAATGGCCGAAATGCTTCAGGAAGCGCAAAAAAATAATTATGCTGTTCCAGCACCAAATGTATGGAATGAAGAATCAACGCGTGCCGCATTGTTGGCGGCGGAAAATTGTAAAAGCCCAGTGATCTTAGATTATGGATATATACCAGTTCACGGAAGAAAACCAATGGTATACGAATATATGGAATATTGTGAGCGTTGGTGTGAGCGTTCTCCTATTCCCATTGCGATCAACTTGGATCATGGTTTACAGTATATGCATGCCATTGCCTGTATCCGTGCACACTTTACTTCCATTATGGTGGACAGAAGCGCACTGCCCTATGAACGAAATGCAGCAGAGGTAAAGGAACTTGTGAAGATAGCGCATAGCGTAGGCGTTTCTGTAGAAGCTGAACTTGGGCATGTTGGCCAAGGCAAGAGGTATGATGTAGATGGAAAAAATAACCTAACAGATCCTGAGGAAGCTGCTCGTTTCGTAGAGGAAACAGGGGTAGACTGTTTGGCAATTGCAATTGGTACAGCACACGGTGCATACAGCGGGACTCCATATATTGATTTTGAAAGGTTAGCGCAGATCCGTGAAAAAGTGAGCATTCCCCTGGTTATGCATGGAGGTAGTGGTACAGGGGAAGAAAATCTTTATAAAGCGGCCCGGAGCGGTATCAGCAAAGTGAATCTATATACAGATTTGTCAACAGCAGGTATGGAGGCTTTGCGTGCTAAAGGAATTGAGACAAATGATATTAGCGATGTAGAGATTATCATGTATAAGGCATTTCGGGAAAAACTGGAATTTTATATGGAACTGCTGGGATCAAAGGATCAGGCGTAAAGGAGAAGGAAAATGCAGGATCAATATTATTTTGCAGCAATCCATGAAAAGAAAGAGCCGAGTGGGCATCATTATATGCAGCTTCATAAACGTACGATGCCAAAGCCCGGCCCCGAAGATGTATTGGTAAAAATGGAAGCTTGCAATATCTGTACAACAGATTATCAGCAATGGATGGGGCTGAGGGATCATCAAGGATTTCCAATGGCAGAAGGCCATGAATTTGTCGGGATTGTTATAGCAAAGGGAGAGAGGGTTTCAAGTAGCATCAATATTGGTGACCGAGTTGGACAGGCTTATAACTGCTGTGGTTATTGCGATGCATGCCGTCTGGGTTTTTCAAGCGACTGCGAAAACGAAGAAGGAAAGATGATCGACGAGGAGGGTTTTTTAGGAGATAAGAGCTTTGCTAACTATAAGATAATTCCTCAACGCTATGTCGTAAAGATTTCAAAAGATCTACCGGCAGCAGAAGCCGCCTTTCTCGAACCTGTTGCTACTGCGGTACAAGGGATTCGGAAAGCAGACATACAACCAACGCAAACGGTGGTTGTCATTGGGGCCGGAACCATGGGTTTAGTGAATGCGCAGGTAGCTCGTGCTTGGGGTGCGCGCGTTATCATGACGGATATATCACCCAAAAAGATAGAGCGGGCGAGAAAGATGGGCATTGGTGATGTGATTAACTCCAAGACTTGTGATCCGATAGCAATGGTAAAAATGATGACAGAAGGAAAAGGAGCAGACGTTGTTATCGCAGCTGTCGGAAGTTCTATTGCATACAGACAGGGCTATGAGATGTTAAAGCCCCTACGTGGAAAGCTTGTGATTTTTCCGGCAGGATACCCGAAACCTGAATTGGAGGTGGATCCAAACCAGATGCATTATGCAAAAAGTGAGATTATAGGCACCTTTGGAGCGGATGGAAAGGATTTTGTAATTGCCTCTAAATTACTAAGTTACAGGATGATAGACATGTCCTTTGCATTGGAAGGGAAGCAATATCCATTGAAAGAGATTGAAACTGCTTTTTCTGCTGCCGCAACACCAGACTCATACCGCGTAACAGTAGATTTACAAGGAGTATAAAAAAAGGCGCAAAGCGCCTTTTTTATTAAAATTTACCACCAAGAGCTTGTTTTCAGACTTGCTAACCGTGTTATAATAACTATAGGAAACAAAAGTGAAAGGAGAAAAAATGGAAAAATTATTGATGAAGCTACTAGCGGTAGTAAACAGCCAGCTTGTTGATGAAACAGAACGTGTAACTGCTACCAATTTATTGAAAATCATTCGAAAAATACCGACTTATTCCATAGAACAGATGGCACAGGCCTGTTTTGTTTCTCCCGCCTCTTTGAGCCGCTTTTGTAAGAGGCTTGGTTTCAAAAACTATGCCTATTTCCGTAGTTTGTTTGAGGCGGGTTTAGAGGAAGAGGAGATTTTTAAGCCTACCTATAATGCAATGACGAACGGTGCAGTAGAATTTAATACCATACAGCGGGTGATTACCTATCATATAAATGCAATGGTGGCGCTAAAAGAGCAAATTGATTATGACATGATAGATCAGGTGACCCAATCGATCTTTGAAGCAGAGCACATCTATTTGATTGGGGATGAGTATTTGCAGCCATGCATAAGCGATTTCCAGTTACAGATGATTCGTTTCAATAAATTTGTAGAATTTTTACCGGGTTGGTTGCCAAGCAATAAGGCGAAAGAAAATAGTATTAGGATTTTGCCCAATATACAGCATATTGAAGGGTCCAAGGATAGTAGAAGAATTGCCATTCAAAAAGTGGAACGAAGGGGGAAAGAAAAAGGCAAATTGGTAGATATTCACATTTCTATTTTGGAAATGTCTCATTATGTGAGCAGCCAGGCCCATCGTTTTGTCAATGAAGGAAAGGCAGGGAATAAAATTTTAGAATGTATTTTAGAAATCATCTATGCGGCGTATTACGAAAAATATATTAAAAGCTTAATCGAATTTGAATAAATCAAATGCTTTCAAAAAATGCATGTATTTACTGATATAGAAAAAAGACTGTACGTCATTGAAGAAAAAGTAGATACTATGGACATCCAATTGTTGAGGAGATGTCCAGGGTGGAAAAGAAAAGAAAAAGACAAAATCGAAGGCTCATATTTTATTTCTCATTGGTAGAGATGATGACGTGGATCACGATTGCCGGTTGGGGGTTTATTGTTCCCTTTTTGCAGGAAACAGGATTAAACAGTACACAAGTAGGGATCACGATTGCGTGTAACGGACTAATGGGGGTGATAGCCCCTCCTTTTTGGGGAAAATTGGCTGATAAAATACAGTCCGCACGCAAAGTGTTTATACTGATGCTGATGGGATCGGCCATCTTATGGTTTTGTATTCCCTTAGCGGGAAAGCCGCCTGTTGCTTCCCTTGCTTTGATGAGTGTGATTCTTCAGGTTTCCATGCTGTTTATCCGTCCGCTTACGGCTCTTTTGGACAGTTGGATCATGAATGTCTTATCGATACACCAGGATATAGAGTATGGGAAAATACGGGTCTGGGGTTCCATTGGAAGCTGCTTATGTTCTTCTCTTATGACGGCCTGTATCTCCTCGTGGGGTATCACGTTTATTTTTCCAGCATATTTGATCTGTGCTATTCCCACTGTATTGCTTTGTCTTTGCTATCGTGGAACAGAGGGCGTACCTGTACCAAAAAACAAGAAGGAAAAGCATAGTATCAAAGCATTGCTTTATAAAAAGGAATATTTGTTTTTTTTAATTTTGCTAATAGCAATGAATATCCCTGTAAACAATGGGTACATATATACTACATATTTGTTACTGGAAGTAAACGGGGAATCGGCGATGCTTGGTGTATTTACCGGCATCAGGGCTGCTTGCGAAATTCCCTGTGTATTGCTTTGTGGAAAGATGTTAAAGCGTATCGATGCGGGACGATTGATATGTGTGCCTGCTATCTTAATGATTTGTGAGCAATTTTTATATACAATGGCATCGTCGCAACTGATGATTCTTTTTATTGCTCCCCTGGGAGGAATGGCATATGGTTTTTTCATTCCATGCATGGTGCAATATACATCGGATTTGGCTCCGGTAGGATTGGAGGCTACTGCACAATCCATAAGTGCTTCTATGTATTCTATGACAGGAATTGTATGTAATGTATTAGGGGGATGGCTGATCGGGCTTCTAGGTGCAAGAAACTATTATTTTTCTTGTGGTACTATACTTTTGCTCTGTTTCGGGATATTTATTCACAGCCTACAAAGCCGTAAGAATGTTGTGGAAAAAAGATAACGACTCAGGATTTTCTTATAAGGAGAAATACAATATCAAGGGGACGATATCATATGCATAAGGACAAATCTTTGCGATTCATAAAGACTATGTAAAAGAAATTGGAAAGCTAAGAAGAATATAAAGAATAGTCCAAACCATGGACATAAAGCACGAATAAAAACTAACGTATAGAAAAAATAAAGGAGAGGATTTTTCCCCTCCTTTATTGATTTTATATTTATGAAATTTTTTCCGTTTTCCAAAAAAGGAGAAAGCCTGCCAAAAACATAATGGAAAGAACGCCGATACCGAGGTTGATCTGCCCGGTTAACTGACTGACGAGAGAAACAAGCATCGTACCTAAAAAAGAGGCGCCCTTACCGCAAATATCGTATAGGCCGAAATACTCGCCGGAACGGTTCGGAGGAATGATTTTGGCATAATAGGAACGAGATAAGGATTGAATGGCGCCCTGAAAGATGCCGACGCATACGGCCAAGATCCAAAATTGGTATTGATGCACCATCCCGATGGCATAAAGGGATATACAAAAGTAAGCCGCTATGCATACGAGCATAAGCTTGGCAGAGGAAAACCGGCGGGAAAGGCGGCCAAAAAACAGCGCGGCGGGGAAGGCGACGATTTGAGTCACGAGCAGGGCCAATAGAAGGCCGGTTGTGTCTAGGCCTAATGCGGTGCCGTAGGCGGTTGCCATATCGATGACGGTATAAACGCCGTCTATAAAGCAGAAAAAGGCAAGCAGGAAGAAAAGCACCTTTTTTTGCTGCCGCAGTTCTCTTAATACCGAAGCAAGACGGCCAAAGCTGGAGCGTATGGGTTTTTCGCAAGATTCTACGTAGTGGTTTTGCCGATAGCTTTTCAATAGCGGCAGAGAAAGCAGTACCCACCATATTGCGATTAGAGCGAAAGCAAGCCCCATAGCCAATCCCATGGATAAACCGATGGTATCATAGCAGAGGACCAATGCAAGACAGAGCACAAAGGGTATGCAGCTGCCGATATAGCCCCAAGCATATCCGTGAGAGGATACCTGATCCATCCGGTCTTCTGTGGTCACGTCGATGAGCATGGAATCGTATAATACCAAACTCAGGGAATAGGCGGATTTAGCAAGGATAAAGAGCAGAAGAAACCAAAGCCAAGACTGCAGAATACCAAGCAGAACACAGCCTACGGCGCCGATGAGCAAAGAAATTAAGAAAATTGGCTTTTTCCACCCGCGCAAATCGGAAAAAGTGCCTATGGTTGGGCCGAGAAGGGCTACCAAAATGGTGGAAGCGGAAACTGCATACCCCCAATAGGCCAGGTAGGAAACATCCGAAAGGCCGGCGCTTTCTGCCAAGGCGTTGAAGTAAATGGGCATGATGGTAGAAACCAACAATGTAAAAGCAGAATTGCCCACATCATAAAGGATCCACTTTTTCTCCAAAGCATTTAATTTGAATTTCATATGCTTTTCTCCTAACTTTCCAATGAAATATGCTGCCATGAATCGCCGGCGCCAAAGGTAGGCATAAAATGCGTGCTCAGCGGCGTGTTTTTCTCTAGACAGTCAAGATACTCTTGGGTGAGTGATTGGCACTCATGCAAAGCTTGGCCTAGACGCCGAGATAAGCCATTGTTACTGAGTTGGCAAGCAGGATTGCTGTTTTTACGCATGAGCAAACCATGCATGTCCGCATAATTGCCGCTGATTTTCAAAATGCCGAGCAAAAAACTGCGCTTAAGCGTACCAGGTGTGCGGAGCAGCTTATGATAACGGATCATGGAGCAAAGCGCTTGAAAGATTTGCTCTGTGGTCAGCGTAGGGAAAAAATCAGCAATAACACGCGCACGATCCCGGGTAGGATGGATATGCTGTGTAAGGTGTGCGCGTAAAGGGTCTTTGCCTGCTTGGAGCAAAAGAAACCGATCAAACTCTGTTTCAATCTCCGCATGAGAAAGACCGGAAACGGCCATCATTTTTTCCACATAGCCGTGGCAGCATTGATCCAGAGCATAATGACAGAGAAATCCCAATAAATAGGCGGTGTGCTGTGCACATGAAGCGCCATCGGTGCGAAACTGCTGCCAGATCTCCTTGGCCGGAGCAAAAAAATCAGCCCCGGGCTTATCATGCATTTCGTATCCGACAGCATTGACTTCATTGCTACACAGAGCCTTATAGTAAAAGAGAATGTCCGGACCATGAAGACCGATATCGTAAAGAGCACGATTCTCTTGAATCAAAGCACGAATCTTAGCGGGAAACAGGGGGAGCATCCTTTCCCCAAAGGTGTAGTGTGCATAAGTGGATGGCATGGCCTCTCCTCCTTTATCACAAAATCATACCAGCCGTGTGTGTTTGTTCCGTCAATCTTGTGTAAAGCTGATGTTAAATGTTCTCCAGATAGGGCAGCAGAGCGCGATAGGCCTCTATCAAGGTTTCCAGCGTGTGAAAACGGCAATTGGCAGGGCTGGTAGAGGGAAGTGGGATACTGGGACGCCCGGTGACGGGCAGGCAATATCGCTTATAGAGCATAGAAGCTTTGGAGCCTGTTGTAAAGATGGCCTGAATAGGCGCTTGGGCAAGCAGAGGCCTTAGGTCGTTGGGCTGTGGATCGCAGATGGAACCATCGTCCGCACCTTGGATACGGCAAGCATGAAGAACATCCCATAGAGCGATGTGATGGCGGTGGCAAAAAGAGGCGCGATCCTGATTGTCGGTGGGCATGGATTCACAGCATACGGCAGCCAACACGCGCCAAAAGCGGTTTTGGGGATGCGCGTAATAAAATCCGTTCTGCCGAGATTTCGGAGAGGGCATAGTTCCTAAAATCAGTACCCGGCTATTTGCATCGAATAAAGGGGGAAGAAGATGGATGACAGATTCAGACATGAGGCGCCTCCTTTTTTGGTATTGTAACATGATATGCAAACAAGGTATGATATAAAAAAGGAGGTTTGTGATGAAATCGATTTTTATTTGTTATCCCAAATGCTCTACTTGTCAGAAGGCAAGAAAATTTTTGGAGGAAAAGGGCATTGAGTTTGAGGAACGGCATATTGTAGAGCAGAATCCAAAACAGGATGAATTAAAGCGTTGGATTGCCCAGAGCGGACTGCCCATCAAACGGTTTTTCAATACAAGCGGGTTGAAATATAAGGCATTGCAGCTAAAGGACAAGCTGCCGAATATGACTGAGACAGAGCAAATCGAATTGTTAGCAACGGACGGTATGCTGGTAAAGCGCCCGTTGCTGATTACACAAGATCGCATCTTGGTGGGCTTCAAACCGGCGGAATGGGAAACCTTAGCATGATACAGATTTTCGGCAAGGCAAAATGCTTTGATACCAAAAAGGCGATTCGCTATTTTAAGGAAAGAAAGATCCCTGTGCAGTATATTGATATAAAGCAAAAGCCGATGAGTAAAGGGGAATATCGCTCTGTGAAGGCTGCCATGGGTGGATGGCAGGCTCTGGTGGATGAAAAGGCAAAGGAATATGAGGATTGCTATCTACCATACTTGGCAGTGGAAACGGATATAGATGAGAAGATTTTAGAAAATCAACAGATTTTGAAAACGCCCATCGTTCGCAATGGAAACAAGGCTACGGTGGGAGTTTGCCCCGAAATTTGGAAGCTATGGCAATGATTGCATGAATTGTAGGAGATTTTTTAGGAAAACCTTGACATTATGCGGAATGATTTGTATAATCTAATGGCGTTCTTAAAGAACGGCATTATGGCGGTATAGCTCAGTTGGCTAGAGCACACGGTTCATACCCGTGGTGTCGTAGGTTCAAATCCTACTACCGCTACCAAAGGAACCTGAGTTTCAGGTTCCTTTTTTTATTTTTCTTATGGCATGTAAACTGGTTGTGAGACCATCCATATTATCCAATATGATTGGATTGGCCGCATCAAATAAAATATGAAAATTAAGGGTTCACAGACAAAGTCCATACAGGTAGGCAACCATGAGTCAAACGCTGGAAAAATATACCTACGACGATTTCGGCAACCAGACGGGGAAGGAAACATATGAGGTAAACATGGATGCCATGAAGAATGCCAAGACCAAGGATATGTGCAACATCTATGATACGGCCAACCGACTATGAAGATAGGGGAGAAAGCCAACGGCACTGATAGCTAGCTAAACGATGCTGAATACCAGCGTGTATAATGGAAAAGAACAACGAATCCGTAGAACGGACGCCGGCCAGACAAACGGGGACTACACCATGTATTTCTACATGGGCGGGGCATTGGCGTTCAGCACCAACAGCGATGCGAACTACATCACGGACGAAAACATCATTGACCCGAATGGAACGATCATTGCGGGGAAACGACAGGATAATGTATACAATCCGAATAAGCCGGAAGGCCAATATTGGATCTATCATTACGATGCGAGAGGCAGCGTAACCAATATCATCGGCACAAATGCCAGTGGTGCGTTGTACCGCGCAGAAAACAATGTCTATGACGCCTTCGGCAAGGATGACAGTGGCAGCGCAACACCTACGACGTCGATCAAGAATGAGGTGAAATTCACAGGCGCTGTACAGGACAGCAATGGCTTGTACTATCTGTCGAGCCGTCACTATGATCCGAACACAGGCCGGTTCCTGCAACAGGATACGGTAAGCGGCGATCCGTACAGCCCGTGGACGCAGAACCTGTACACGTATACGTCGAATAACCCGGTGAACTACATTGACCCGACGGGGCACTCGTTCATTTCAAATATTTTTAATTTCTTTAAAACTACTACGAATGTTATTAGGAAAACGGTAGATGAAGTTAAAAACGCTGTTTGCAAAATTGTAAAAAAGCCTCAAAAGCAATACCCAACGGTAACAGTAAATACCTATGTAAAACATGAAATTACCCTAGATGTTGGTCATGTAGATATTACAATTGGAGAAAAAACGTATTCGTATGGAAGATATGATCAATCGACAATAAAGAGTTTAGGAATAAGAGGAGATGGAGTGATGGTTACAGGTCCTGGAGATAAGATAAACAGTGCTTCTTTAGAGAAAGGAAGAACGATCTCTCATTATGAATTAAACATGACAGATCAACAAAGGAATAGGTTGGTGGAGTATTTCTCAAAACTCGAAAATGACGCAAGAATATGGGTAAATACAGATGAAAGAGGTATTACAAAATATAAATTCCCCCCATCTCATAGATATGCAACATACTCTTTATGGAGTACAAACTGTACAACTTTTGTATGTGATGCATTGAAATATGCGTATCAAGATGATCTACCACGAGGTTTTTATGAGATAGTTCCCTATAATATGGATATGCTGATGAGAGTAGAGCAAAATCGAAATGGTGGAATTGTAAAAAAGTAAGGATGGGAAAAGTATGAAAAGAACAAATTTTAAAAGTGTTTTGATTATCATACTGATTTGCATAATAGGAGTGAGCGTATTGTTTTTTAGCAAAAAAGAGAGAATTAGAGCAGGGGAGATTTATTGGATTGAGTCAAGTGACAACATGGAACAAAAGCTCATGAAATATGAAACGGGGGTAGTAGATGAACTGCTTGATTTGGAAACAGGTTTTCGTTGGCAATTGATACAAAATAGTCAACAGGATATTTTGTTGGGGAAAATAAAAAATAGCGATACAAATGTTGAGTTATATCAATATAACAAGGAGAAGGGGTTAATAAGTTTAGGAGAATATGAATTGCCGTGTACAATCAATCGTGTTTTGGCGTTTGAAAATAAAAAGCTGTATATTGAGATTGTGACAGGAAAGAAAAACGGAGCAACAGAAATACAAATAGCGCGATATGAAATAGAAAAGGAGGAATTGGAATTATTAAGTATGCAGTTTTCGATGGCAGAGCTAAATGGAATCCCAGATGTTTCAAAAACAGGGGAGATTGTTTTTTCAAAAAATGGGAAGATCTGTTTGATTTCGGAAGGGAAAAAAGAACTGGAATTAGGACAAGGAGATGTTCTGACATGGTGGGAGGATGATAAAATACTTTTTTTGGATCAAAAAGGTTTTTTGAAAATAATGGATACAGCGTCTCAAAGCGAAGAATTTTTATTAAATGAAGGAGGAGAAAAACTAAAAGCTTCACCGAGAAATTACCGAGCGGAAAAAGCGCAGACTAGTAGTGATAAAAAATACTTGATATATTACACAGAATATTCAAAAGGCCCGATTAAGACCGATTCTATGAATATAAAGATTGTGTTTAAAAATCTACAATCTGGAAAAGAAACAACTCTTACAGAGGAAGACGGGATGGTGTTAGATGGCATAGGGATCATCTGGAAAGACAAATGAAGCGGTGATCAAAGGAAATATGAAACGTAGAATTGTAGACTTTACTATAATGAAAATTAAATACTGGATGAATATGCAGAGACAATAGCCCATCTCTAAGAGATATTAATAAAAGGAGACTTTAAGGCTCCTTTTATTTTAGTATAATAGGTGTATAAGGGAGCGATGGCTTGTACTATCTGTCGAGCCGTCACTATGATCCGAACACAGGCCGGTTCCTGCAACAGGATACGGTGAGCGGCGATCCGTACAGCCCGTGGACACAGAACCTGTACACCTATACCTCCAACAACCCGACAAACTATACAGACCCAACAGGGCATTGGTTGTTCCAGGCGGTAGCTGGAGCGATTGGAGGACTCTTTAGAATGGGTGCAAAGGCAGTGACAAATGTGGTGCAGGGGAAACCGGTATTTGATGGCGTGATTGCTGCCGGCATAGGCGGCGCTGTAGAGGGAGCTGTTTTTGCCAGCACGTTTAAGCCAAGGTTGGCCAGCATGGCAGGCAGTGCGGCGGAGAGTGCAGCAAACGAGGCAGGGGATTATTTATCGGGGAAAAAGGAACTCACCTGGGAAAATGTGGGGGAATCAGCCCTGAATATAGGAAAGGATGTAGCGGTTGACGCAGCTGCCGGCTGGGTCACGAAAAAAGTAGGGTTGGATTATAAACCATATAAGATCAATAAAGGATGGTTCCAACCCAAGAGCTTCAAGTCGTATATTTTTGGGAGCTATGGACAAAAGATGACCGCAAACCAGTTGGCAGCTGCATTGCAAAATATGCCGGCGGATTTATTCAGGGGAGAGACCACGGCATTTGCCCCTGGCGAAAGGGTAAGCGCTAAGTCGACAAAACGCGGAGGCGGTTCCCAAACAGGGAATCGAACAAATGGCAACGCTGCAGCATTGCAGGCTGCCGAAGCAGCGGTTCAGGCAGTGATGGATATGATGAAATGGATGCTGAGCTTTTTTCACTAAAATGGAGGGTATGAGTTGACAAAAAAATGGAAACAAAAGTGGGATGATTTTGTTCGAAGCGAGTTCTTTAGAAGCAAAAAGTGTGAAAGGTTTATTATCGGCCTGTTAATATACACTTTAACGGTAGGGTTTGGATGTATCATCCTTGGTGAGCTAACAGAGACGGGATGGCTATTGATTCCTGGATTATTTCCAGGGTTCATTATGATTTTTCTATATTGGCATTATCGGCCGATTGACCCGGGACAGGTGCCGGAGCGATTTGACAGCTGCCTGGAAAGCACAGCGGACCTCATTGCATGCTGCAAGGCCTGGATGGAAGAAAATAAGTATAGCCAGATATACCATGATACGCTGCTGGGCTGCCAGGTGTATTGGGGGTATCGGTATCGAAAACACAATGCCTATATCGCGGAATTGCTGGTGGTGATTGAATATGAGCAATACACGGAAGAACAAGAAATAGCCATACTGGAAGAACTATATAACCGTATGCTGGGAGAAATCAAAAAGAATCCGTTATACCTGAATAGTAAAACCATCGTGGTGAACTGTATCCAAAACAGGCAGTCTACGTTGACCAAAGCCTTATATAAACAAGCGGAGGTAGGCTTAGAGGCCATCCTGCTGCTGCGGTGTGGATACACACAACAGGATAAGAGCTTTCGGATGCAGCGGATCTGGGACAGCGCATTCAACAACCAGCGGATGCTGAAAAAGACGCGAAAGCAAGTGCTTTCCATCTTTGCCGGGAAGCTGACGCCCATAAAAGAGTGTTAGGAGTTATGTTTTTGGAGCATTAGGAAAAAAGACAACTATTAATCTATTGTATAACGATATGATATCAGCAACACTGGAAACGGTTAAAAATAATGCAATAGATATGGCCAGAGAGATTTCTCCAAAGTCCACAAAAAGAGGTGGAGTATCATCAAGCAAATTAAATATGAATGAAACCAAACAGAGCTCAGGTATTACAAAGGAGCAATTGGCGGCAAGGCAGATATTTTATGCAATTACGAGTTTGATGAAAGTTCTTTTAGGAGCGCGTTAAGGAAGAAGGATGGAGTAATGAATATAAATAGATGGAAGCATTTTCTAAGGAGCGATACCTGCATATATACTATAATGGTATGCACTCTGTATGGATTTGTGATAGGAACGCCATGCCTTATATATGTATGTTGGTTTCATGGTTCTCCGTGGTGGCTTATAAATCTATTATTGCCTGGAACTGTTGCGTTTTTTCTCATGATGTACGCAAAACCATCGATAAAACCTAAGAAGCCGGAGCGGTTTAAGATAGAATTGAAAAACACAGATGAGATAATGACTAACGTACAAGATTGGATGGAGGCAGAGCGGTTTACGGAAATCCATATTGAACGGGAGGAAGATGTATCTATTCTTTGGGGGCAACGATATAGAATGCGCCATCGATCATTGATGGAATACATAGCTGTGCTTTCCTATCAAGATATGTATAGCGAAGAGAAGGAAGCGAAAATTCTAGATAGTATTTTCCGGAAAGCAGTTCAAAGTACACATCGAGGGCCACGGGTAAACCTGCAGATCATATCCATCAACTGTATCAAAAACAGGCAGGCAGCGCTGACCAAGGTGCTGTATAGGCCGACGAGAGGATTCACGAATTTCATAGTGCACTGCGGGTATGTAGGGCAGGAACAAAGCTTCCGAATCCAAGCAATCGACACGATGCTGCTCAACAATACAGGGGTACTGAGGAAGATGAGAAAGCGGATACTAGCGATGTTTGAAGGGAAGCTGACGCCTGTGCAGGAGAAACAAAAGGAGCCTAGTTAGGCTCCTTTTTATGTCCGCCTGCGCTCAACAAACCAACGGGGGTTTTCGTAAAACAGGTACGTTTCTCGGTCCCGAATACGGCAGGTGTAGCGCACCCCCTGTCCGCCGGCTTTTAGGCTGGCGGCAGGCCGCACATCCAGGACTTTGTCTATGGTAAACACACGGCCATCCTCCCACTGAACGGCACGTGGTATCATTTGACCTGCCTCATCAAAGAGTACCTCTACCGATACATACGTCTTGACTTTGTTTTCATACAACACAAATCACCTTTCCTTATGATATGCCATAGGCAAAGTATCCTACCGGATGGATGGTATGGTCATCCTTGGGATTGGCCAGACCAATGGCAGGGTCTGTCAACAAAACACCGCGCTTGATAACCGCATCCCCGAACCGAGCGTGCAGATCGTCCATGGTACGCTCCAATGCTTGTTTCTTGAGGCGTTGCTGCTCATCCAAAAAAACGGAGATTTGTTCCGGCTCTGTATCCGGGACCAAATCACACCCGCGCACGCCCAAGCTGCGAACGGGGCTTTGCCAATCGTGATGACGGCAAAAGAGCGCCATGGCGGCGTCTGCAATTTCGCCGGATAGATTGGTGGAACACGAAAGCCGCTGTTGCCGGCTGAACCATCCAAGCCCTGTATCGCGGATGGAGATCTGTACGGTTTGGCAGCGAAATCCATGGCTGCGTAGCCGGGCGGCAACCGATTCCGACAGCATGTATAGGGTCAGCTTGACGTCCTCATTGCTGTCCAAGTCGTGCGGCGTTGTTAAGCTATTGCCGATGCTTTGGATGGGGGCGATGGTATCAGCAGGCTGCACGGGAGATTTGTCCCGTCCGTTGGCAAAGGTGTGCAGATACAGCCCCCATTTTTTCAGCCAGGCATGCAGTAATGCTGGCCGGGTATTGGCAATGCCGCCGATCGTCGTGATACCATACCGTGCCAGCTTTTTGCTGGTAGCGGGTCCAACATACAAAAGGTCGGAAGCAGGCAGCGGCCATACCAGGGATCGATAGTTTTCCGGAGTAATCAGCGTAACTGCATCCGGTTTTTGGTAGTCGCTGCCCAGCTTGGCAAAAATTTTGTTCCAAGATATGCCGATGGAAACGGTAAGCCCGACCTCCTCTTTGACGCGGCGGCGTAGTTCTTCCGCAATGATGCAGCCCTGTTCTAAGGTCATATCCGGCTGTGTGAGGTCCAGCCAGGCTTCGTCAAGGCCAAAGGATTCTACGTTGGGGGTATATTGCAAATAGATGCTGCGCACCAACTGTGAGAATTTTTGATATAGTGGAAAATTTGGTGGGACGACGATCAATCCCGGTGCTTTTTGCCGGGCCTGCCAGATGACGTCGCCGGTCTTTACACCGTATTGCTTGGCCAACTGGTTTTTGGCGAGCACGATGCCATGACGCAACTCCTGATGGCCGCATACGGCAACGGGCTTATGGCGAATATCCAGTTGGTGCAGGCATTCCACCGCCGCATAGAACGCATTGAGGTCGGAATGAAGAATGACACGCAAAGAATCACCTCAAAACAAGAACGTTTGTTCCTATATTCTACGGGAAAATCATGCGTTTTAGCACTGGAAATAGTTGGAAAGAAACATCTCTATCGGCAAAAATCCCTATGTAGAACAAATGTCTGTGCGTATAGAACAGAGGAATTTGCATTTGACGCTGAATATTCTTAGGGTATAATTCACATAGGAAACTTATATTTTACGACAATCGTGCTATGGCCGCTACCATAGCGCAAAGCCTTGAAGAAAGCGGGTATATAGGTAGAAATATCTGTACAATGGGGACAAAAGTCATTGTGTTAAAGAGAGCAGAGATTTGCCGCTTTTGCAAGGTATAAAAGTGTATAGTGAAATAGAAAGATTTGCAGAGAAAGGGCGGCGAAGACGATGTATAACCCTCAACTAGAGACCTTTATCCGTGCAGCGGATGCGGGGAGCTTTAATAAGGCGGCGGAAGAAAGTTATATTACGCCCACTGCGGTGATCAAGCAGATCAATTTGCTGGAAAGCTCCTTAGGCGTAAAATTATTTGAGCGCAGCCATCGCGGTTTAACGCTGACAAATGCTGGACACTCCCTATATCAAGATGCAAAGTATATCATTCAGTATTGCCGGGATTCCGTGACACGGGCGAAAAACGCCATGCAGGAAGATGGAAGCGTAATCCGCATCGGCTCATCGCCTACCACGCCTGCCCAGCTTCTCATGGAGCTATGGTCGAGGATACAAACTTTGTGTCCGGATATTAAATTTCAAATCGTTCCCTTTGAGAATACCCCGGAGAATGCGAGGGAGATCCTTGCCAATTTAGGGAAAAACATTGATGTAATCGGCGGCATTTTTGATGATACAATGCTGGATCTTCGTTCATGCGCCGGATTGGAGCTGTCAAGAGAACCATTCTGTTGCGCTGTGTCCATCCATCATCGGCTGGCGGCAAAAGACAAATTGAAACTCTCTGATCTTTACGGTGAAAATCTGCTGCTGATGCACCGAGGATGGAGCCACTATGTAGACCAGCTTCGGGATGATTTATGGCAGCACCACCATCAAATCCATATCGTGGATTTTGATTTTTATAGCATGGATGTGTTCAATCGATGTGAGAACACGAACGATGTATTGCTTGCAATTCCCGGTTGGGCCCATGTGCATCCGCTGCTAAAGGTAATCCCGGTGGAATGGAATCATAGCATTCCATATGGGCTGCTCCATGCGCCGGAGCCTACGCCAGCGGTGCAGCGGTTCCTGGATGCGGCAAAAGCGGTTAACCATGATTTGTATTGATGTCATATAGATATAACCTTAAGGTATAAACCAATGAACAAAACGAGACTTCTGAAAAGGTCTCGTTTTTTTTATAATCAGGACAGCAACGGGGATATAGGTGATGAAATGAAATGGTTTATAAGGATCAGCACTTTTCTCTGCGCCGCGCTTTTGCTTACGGGATGTTCTGGCCCATCGATGAACACGACGATAAGCGCCACCGAAGCGGAGGAAACGGAAATGACGGCATATGACCGGGATACACCCGTCGAGGAGGTGTTGAGCGATCCTTCCTTTGGAGAGTATGCACGCTTGCTTTTTCCAATAGAAGAAGGCTATTACAGCGGCGATACATTGGGCACCCTTAGCTTGGTTTGGTACAACAACATCGCCCAAATAAAACGGTGGAAATCGTCAATTCATTAAAAGAGCGTGCCAATGCGGGCCAAACCATTTTTTATGATATTTATACGGAAGAGGAAAAGACACAAGATCCGGACAAGCGGAATACGGGCCTATTCTTTTTCAAAAGACCCCCTGGTGCAAAGTTTGCTGTGTGCAATGCAGGCGGCGGGTTTGCATATGTTGGCGCCATGCAGGATAGTTTTCCTCACGCTTTGGAGCTTTCCAAATTGGGCTATAACGCGTTTGCTTTGATCTATCGTCCCAGCGCACAGGCCGCTTGCGAAGATTTGGCCAGAGCCATTAGCTTTATTTTTGAGCATGCCGAAGAACTGGAAGTGGATACCTCCGACTATTCCCTCTGGGGCGGCTCTGCCGGCGGCCGGATGGCCGCATGGGTAGCGTCTTATGGAACAGCGGCCTTTGGCGGCGATGATTTGCCTCGGCCCGCAGCGGTGATTATGCAATACACCGGGTATAGCGAATATAGTGAGTTTGACCCACCCACGTTTGCTTGTGTAGGGGAAAACGACGGCATTGCTTCTTGGCAGCAGATGAAGCGCCGGTTGGAAGTGCTGGATAGCATGGGCATTGATACAGAATTTCATTCGTATCCAGGGCTACAGCATGGTTTTGGTCTTGGAACGGGCACCGTGGCAGAAGGATGGTTAAATGATGCAGTTTCCTTTTGGGAACGACAAATGAATAAGACAGAGACAGTGGAAAATGCTGAAAGATAGATGCCATAGCCTGAGGATGATCGATGCAGTTTGCTCTGCAAAAAGCAATCAATGGAGGATGATTATGAACAATTTTCTTTATCAGAATAAAACCAAAGTATTCTTTGGCAAAGGGGGCGTGGGAGAATACCTGGGTTGTACCTTAAAAGAATATGGGGATACCGTTATGCTGGCCTATGGAGGCGGCTCTATCAAGCAAAATGGTGTATATGACGAGGTAATGAAAATTTTGCACACCGCACATAAGCGTGTGGTGGAATTTCCCGGCATAATGCCAAACCCCACCTATACAAAAGTGCAGGAGGGCGCCAAGCTGGCACGGGAGAATGATGTGGATCTTATTCTTGCAGTTGGGGGCGGATCTGTATCCGACTGTTGTAAGATTGTGTCTGCACAAGCAAAGCTGAAAGAGGATATTTGGGAGTTGGAAACCATCAAGCATACATATCCTTCGAAATTCATTCCTTTGGGAACCATCATAACTGTGTTTGGTACTGGCTCTGAAATGAATAACGGGGCAGTTATTACCCATGAAGCCAAGAAAATCAAGACGGGTATATTGGGCGCGCAGGCAGAGTTTGCATTCCTCGACCCTATATACTCCATGTCCGTTCCGATAAAACAGGTGATTTCTGGCGCCTTTGATACGCTAAGCCATGCGATGGAAACCTACTTTGGCAAGCCGGAACAGAACAATCTCTCCGATGATATGAATGAAGCGGTCATGCGCAGCGTGATCCATAATATCCGAAAGCTGCTGGCCGCCCCCGAAAGCTACAACGCGCGAAGCGAGTTGGCATGGGCCTCCGCCATGGCGGAGAACGGTATTTTGAAAATCGGAAAAATCACAGATTTTCAAGCGCACCAGGTAGAACACCAGCTTGGCGCATACACCAACTGCAATCATGGGGCAGGTTTGGCAGTGATCCATCCGGCGCTCTACCGTTACATTTATAAATCCGGAGTGCCTCGTTTTGCTCGGTTTGCCAGAACAGTGTGGAATATTGAAAATGACAGCGATGAGGAGGCTGCGTTGGCCGGCATTGATGCAATGACAGCATTTATCAAAGAGATCGGGCTGCCTACCACCTTTAGGGAATTGGGCATTCCTGACGATGCTGATTTCCGCGCCATTGCAAACTCTACAAACATCACCGCAGGCTGCTGTAAAAAGCTGACCCATGATGAAATATATGAAATTTTGAACAAATGCAAGTGACTTGAAAGGAGAATGATTATGAAAAAACTGACGGCTTTATTGTTGAGTCTAGCGCTCGTGCTCGGCCTTGCCGCTTGTGGCAATGGCGACAGGCCTACTGCTACACAATCGCCCACCGCTACCGCGTCTGCTGAAAATGATTCGAGTATACAACCGGAAGGCGGGAAGGTATTGGTTGCTTACTATTCTGCTTCGGGCAATACTGAGCGAGTCGCGCAAGATATTGCGGATGCTACGGGCGGGGATCTTTTTGAGATCGTTCCTATTGAGGTATATAGCGAAGAGGATTTGGACTGGACGAATAGCGACAGCCGTGTAAGCAGGGAGCATGAGGATGAATCCTTGCGTGATGTGGCCCTGACGACTACCGAGGTATCCAATTGGGATGAATACGACACCGTATTCATCGGGTATCCAATTTGGTGGGGCATTGCGGCATGGCCCGTAGACGGTTTTGTCCAAGCCAATGATTTCACAGGAAAGACTGTCATTCCTTTTGCAACCTCTTCTTCCTCTGGTATGGGGCAGAGTGGCGAGCTGCTGGCCGAAATGGCTGGCACTGGCAACTGGCTGGAGGGGCAGAGATTCTCTTCCGGTGTTTCTGCGGATAGTGTGCGCGAATGGGTCAATGGCTTGGGCGTGCAATGAATAGAAAAAGAATTATCGCCCTCTTGATGGCCACAGCCATGAGTGTTTTATTGACAGCCTGCGGAGAGGAGCCCGAGAGGGCTCCCAGCGGCAATGTGGAGAGTAGTGTAAGCGCAATCGAGGATGCGATGATAACAAAGAACGATTCCATTGACAGAGAAGATAGGGAAGATTTTCGAGACGGCACATCGGAGGATACCGTGGCGACGCCCGACGATTTTCCAGACGAATATGATTTTGGCAGCGGTAAAATTCAGGATTATTCCAGAGACGATATGCTGAGAAAGATGCCAATGCCAGAGGGAAACGCTACGGTTTTGAATACCGAGGCGGATCCAAGCGGTATTCAGGTGCTCTATCTTTGGGAGGAAAACAACATTCCAGCGAAAACCAGCTTTACACCAAACATGACAGAATACTTTGACAATTGGGATTTTCGCCCTTATATGACAGCCATCCCCGTTCGAAAAGGCGTCCGCCCCAAAGGGGCCGTTGTGTTGATGGCCGGCGGCGCTTATCAATTTCGGGGCAATTATACCGATTCTCTTCCCACCGCTGCGGCGCTTCGGGAGCTCGGATTCCAAACCTTCATTGTCGATTATCGGCTTTCGCCTTATACGCAAGAGGAAGGGGCCCTGGATGTGGCTAGAGCGGTTCGGTTTATCCGTAAAAATGCCGATGTATACGGCATTGATCCAGAGGATATTGCCGTTATGGGCTTTTCTGCCGGAGGGATCCAGGCCGGGGAATTCTTAATGCACTATGATGAAGATATAGACGGAACTGCCTTGGACAGCGGCTATGTTCCCGATGAACTGGATACAGTATCCGCACATGCTTCCGCTGCCGGTCTCGTTTATTCTTTCTATGGCCGGCTCAGCGTAGGGAACATGGATCCGGCATGGCTCGCAGAAGGAGACCTGCCACCTACCTTTTATGTGTACGGTACGGAGGATCCATTCTATGAGCAATTCCGCCAGCAGTATGAGGTGGTCAAGGGTATGGGTATACAAACGGGCCGCATCGTTTTAGACGGCTGGCCGCACGGCTTTGGCTCCGATGGCGGCTGGGTGGCAGACTATGCTGCTTGGCTGGAAGCGATTTTCTCAGACTAAAATACGGATTTATGTGCAAAATATTGCGAATCAAAGGAAGCCCGGAACGTACACAATCATTGAAAAAATAAAAATAACCACGGGGAGCATGCCGTAAATGTCATAGCGCAGGATATATGTTTTGATAATGCGGTGTGTATAAGCCAGGTACGGAGTAGGAATACATCCGCGATGGCAACCCCTATGTATGGATGAAAATGTGCAAAAGGAGTGAGGAACATGAACATTTTATTTATCAATGGAAGCCCGAACAAAAATGGCAATACTGCCGCGCTGGCAGAGGAATTGTTACGGGGAAAGGCTTATGAAACGCTGAATCTTACGGATTATACCATTGGCGCTTACGGCCAGCAGCTGCCGGGTGATGAGCTGGATACTATCATTTCCGCGATGGAAAAGGCCAATGTAATCGTCCTGGGTTCTCCACTGTATTGGCACAATATCTGCGGAAGCTTACGCAATGTGCTGGATCGGTTCTATGGAAGAGTAGACAGCAACGCCCTTTCCGGACGAACGCTATATTTTCTATTTCAAGGCGCTAGCCCTGAAAAGTGGATGCTGGAAGCTGGCGAATATACCATCAAGCGTTTTGCCTCTTTGTATGGGATGACATATAGTGGGATGGCAACCAATAAAAACGAAGCGGCCAAGTTGCGTGCAACGATTGAATAAAGGAGGAATTTATCATGGAATACACAACATTGAATAACGGCGTAAAGATGCCCATGGCCGGCATTGGCACATTTTTGCTGACCCCTGACGAGGCGGAAAATTCTGTCCTCAGCGCATTGAAAAACGGCTACCGGCTTGTGGATACTGCCAATGCCTATGTGAATGAAAAGGCCGTTGGCCGCGCTATGAAAAAATCCGGGGTGCCCCGTGAGCAGATTTTTTTGGAAACCAAGCTATGGCCCAGCTTCTATGAGCAAGCCGACGCAGTGGAAAAAACGTTGGAACGGCTGGATACTGACTATATCGATCTACTGCTGATCCACCAACCTGCCGGCAATTATACAGCAGGATATCGCCAAATGGAGGCGGCCTATAAAGCGGGGAAGGTTCGTGCCATTGGCCTTTCCAATTTTAACAAAGCACAAATGGAAGAAATCTTGAGCATTTGTGAGGTCAGGCCTACGGTACTGCAAACCGAGCTGCATCCTTATCATCAGGAAAAGGAACTGAAAGCGTTTCTAAAGGAAAACGGCATGGTCGCGCAATCGTGGTATCCGCTGGGGCACGGCGACAAGGCCCTTTTGGAAGAGCCGTTGTTTGCAGAGCTTGGCAAGAAATATGGCAAATCCAGCGCCCAAGTGATTCTTCGCTGGCATATACAGGACGGGAACATCGTCATTCCAGGATCTAAGAATCCGACGCATATTCAAGCAAACTTTGATCTGTTTGATTTTGCCTTGACGGATGAGGAAATGGATAAAATTGCCGCCATGAATAAGAATGCGCGCTACTATACCAGCACACCGGAAATGCTGAAGCGCTATGCCGAAACAGTTCCCCCGGTAGATGAGCAGAAATAAAAAGCCGCCATGGTATACCGAAAGAAAAATGCGCTGTGATTGCGCTGCGATGGTTGTATAAAAGGTGTTATGAAACAATTTTTTGCATGGTGCATAGCGGCCGCCCTTGCCATTTCCCTTATGGGCTGTGGGCAGGAGGCGGCGCGCCGGCCTGTAGAGGAAATCCCAGCCACTCCGCAGATCCAAACCGGTATGATTGCGGAACAGATTCTGCCCGGTGCCGACGGCGACATCCATTATAGTTATTTTTTGCCCGAAAGCTATGATGGCAGACGCACATATCCTTTGGTGATGGTTATGCCCGGGTATGACATGATGTGGTTTGGGGAAGATTCTTCTGGCAGCAACCTGGATTGGAACGGATTTCTATCCTGGACACAGCTGGATACAGAAATGATCGTGGTTTCCGCCCAGCTGACCGATTGGCATGAAAAATCCGCACGGCAAGCCATAGAGCTGACGGAGTATTTTATCGATCACTTTGCTGTGGATACCAGCCGTATATACGCTGCTGGGTATTCGGCAGGCGGCGAGACGATGTCCCAGGCGGTTTCTATGCGTCCCGACCTATATGCGGCTTATCTGCACGGCGCATCCCAATGGGATGGCGACTACACACCCATAGCTGAAAACGGCGTCGCGGTCTATATTTACATGGCCGAGGGAGATGAATATTACGGCAGCGCCAAAGCACGATCCGCTTATGATGAACTTCATGCCGCTTATAAAAATATCGGATGGAGCGAAACTGAGATCAATGATGTGCTTCGTTTAGAGATACCCGAAAATGCCTTTTTCAATGAGAAGGGGATTTATAACTACCATGGTGGTGCGAATGTGCTCTTCGATGACCCGGAGAATTTGCAATGGATCATCTTACATCGGAAAGGAGGATGAGATGAAAGCGGCCGCAAAATGCAAGCTTGCGATTGACGCCGCAATGGCCATCGCCATGCTTTTGTTAATGGCGTATGGTTTGATAGGGGAGAAATCCCACGAGTGGATCGGCGTTGGAATGCTTATCCTTTTTATCGCACACCACATTGCAAACCGTAAATGGTATGGAGCGATTGGAAAAGGAAGATATACGTGTTTCCGCATTGTGCAAACGGTGCTTATAGGTCTTATTTTCCTATGCATGATTGGCTCGATGATAAGCGGTATCATCCTATCCCGTTATGTGTTTGCCGCGTTGCCGGTTCATACTGGCTACGAGGTAGCCGGAAATCTACATATTCTCTGTGCTTATTGGGGATTTGTACTGATGGCGGTTCATTTAGGTCTGCATTGGAATGGGATCCTGTTGATGGCCGGAAAACGATTCAAACCATCCCGTATGCGAAGAAATACTTTACGGATCTTGGCTTTTGTTCTTGCGGGCTATGGCGTCACTGCTTTCATTCGTAGAAATGTAGGCACCTACTTGCTCCTGCTTAGCCACTTTGTATTTTTCGATTATACCGAGCCTGTGATCTGTTTTTTGAGCGACTACTTGGCTGTGATGGGACTGTTCGTCTTGTTAGGATTCTATCTGGCCAAGATATTAAAAATACGGTGGCGCTCTTTTGCCCCCAATGCACAAGCGAGTTTACGATGAAAAACAATGCAATGGAGCCGCAGGCTTTGCGGCAGGAATCCCATCTGGCTTTCAGGTGGGATTTTTGGTTTAAAGATCAACAGGATTTTAATATGAAACAAAGGGCTCAGGGCGGCTCTTTGTTAGAATGTTGAAAAGTGTGCCTTTGCAGAAATAGTAAAATAGAAAAGCCCCTTTTCGGAGGCTTTTTGCAAGAGCTTATTTTTTACAGCACTTTTCTTCCGCCATCGGGCCGTATCTTCAAAACGTGGCAGGTATCTTTGCCAAAGATGGTTTCGATGTTTGCTTTGTAATGGGGCACGATTGCATCCGGCACAAAGGCCTGTATGGTGCCGGCAAATCCGCCGCCGTGTACTCGGCAAACGCCCTGCCCTTTCAAAATTTTTTCAGAGACGGCCAATGCTACGGAGATGCTTTGATGCTGGGGCTTATGGCAGGCATACACATTTTGTAGGAACTTGTAAGAGCTGTCGCCAGATGCCTGTACCGCGCGGAGAAAGCCGTCCATGTCTCCGCTCATCAGCGCGGAGGCCTGCTGGGAAACTCGTTTATTTTCCGCAAAGAAATGCAGAGCACGCAGCACAGCTCGATCTTGACAGGCTTGGCGCACCTCGGCGATCTGCGAGAAAAACGCTTCCTCGGAAACATCGCGGAGATATTCTTGGCCAAAAAAGCGGGCGACGCGGCGCATCTCTTGAGGAATCGCGGCATATTCATCTGTCAGATCTGCGTGACTGCCTTGGGTGTCCACGATGCAAAGGCTGTATCCAAAGGCGGAAAAGTCCACAGGGAGCTTTTGTACGCGGGGCTGCCGCAAATCCTGAAAATCGATGTAAGTAAGCCCGCCGACAGCGCTTGCGCATTGATCCATCAATCCGCAGGGTTTGCCGAAATACTCATTTTCTGCATATTGGCTTGCTTTGGCAAGGGTGACGGGATCGATGCGCATTTGGTTGTAAAGGCCGTTGAGAAGCACGCCTATCATCACTTCAAAGGCGGCGGAAGAAGATAGCCCGGAGCCTATGAGCACGTCGCTGGTCAAAAACGCATTGAATCCGCCGACCTGGTATCCCAAAGCATGCAAACGGGCGCAGACGCCGCGTACCAAGGCTTCCGAAGTGCCGCGCTCTTTTTGGCGTGCGGACAGGCTGCCTATTTCGATGGGAGAAAGGGCAAAATCATCGGATTGTATTTGAATTGCCTGAGAGGCCCTGCCGGCGATGGCAATGATGTCCAGGTTAACAGCAGCGGCCAACACGCAGCCGTGCTGGTGGTCGGTATGGTTGCCGCCGATCTCGCTTCGTCCCGGTGCGCTGTAAATCTCAATTTCCCCATCGCCATATAGGCGGATGTATTGCAAAAGGGCCTCGGCGTAGCGCGCCCGCTGGTAGGATACTAAGGCGTCGTCTTGGTATATTTGCTGAAACAACGCATCGTATTGACGCGCAAGGCAGGCTTCTCTGGCTTTAGAGGCAAGGATCATGATTGAACGACCTCAAAGGTATAGCTGGTGGTTTCATCGTAGACATCGCCTTTTTTCAAAATCGTACTGGGGTCCTGTTCCAGATGAATGGCGTCCGGTAGGTTTTGTGTTTCAAGGCAAATGCCAAAGTGTTTTGGGTAGGCGATGCCGTATTTGCCGATGCGGCCATCCAGCTGGTTGCCGGTATAGACCTGGGTACCGGGCAGGGTAGAGCTGATGGTCAAACGCCGGCCGCTTGCCGGATGGCACAACACAACTTGATCTTCAGCGCGGTTAAACAGGAAGGGATGGTCTACACCGCGGCCCAGAGTAAGCTGTTCATCCTGGCGTGCAAGCACATCGCCGATGCGTGCGGGGGTATGAAAATCAAACGGCGTACCCTGGGTATCGCGGAATTCTCCGGTGGGCAGGCCATTGGCATCAATGCAGGCGTATGTATCGCTGTGCACCTGCAAGGTGTGGTTGCAAATATCCTCTTGGCCGCCAGAGAGGTTGAAGTAGGAGTGATTGGTGATGTTGATGAGGGTATCCTGATCGGTGGTAGCCTGATAACGGAGCGTCAGCGTACCGCCCTTTAACGTATAGGTTGCGGTAAGGCGCAAGTTGCCGGGATATCCCTCCTCGCCGTCGGGCGAAAGATAGGTCAGCACGAGGGAATCGCCCTGGATCTTGGCATCAAAGACCTTTTGGGAGAAGCCATGTACCCCGCCATGCAGGCTGTTGGGCCCATCGTTGAGGGGCAGGGTATAGGTCTTCCCGTTGAGAGAAAAGGTTCCCTTGCGCGTGCGGTTGGCTGTACGGCCGACAAGCGCCCCCAGATAAGCGTCTTTGGTCTGGTACTCCGCGATGCTGTCATATCCTAGCACCACATCCCCTTTTTGCCCGTTTTTATCCGGCATCAACAGGCGGATGATGGTGCCGCCAAAATTGGTAACGAGCACCTCCAGCGCATTGCTTTTCATCTCAAACAGAGAAATATGGTCGTCTACCTTTTTCAGTTCTCGAATCATTCGTTATTCTCCTTTCAATGCTGTTTTTACAAAACACATCAGTCCGCAAAGGCCGTTGTCGTCCATCTTAAAGACGCCTGCATCCTCTAAGACCTGTACATACTTCTCTGCGACCGACTGTTTGATTCGTTCTTGTATGTTTTGCGTTGTAAAGGCAGGCTGGGAAAGCAGCTCTTGATACCAGGCGCAATGCTTTTCCAGCTGCGGATACGCGTCTATGTCCGCGCGGCCCAGCAGACAATTCGCCAGCTGCGATAATTCCTCTTTTAGGCGGGCCGGCAGAATGGCAAGCCCCATGACCTCTATGAGTCCGATGTTTTCCTTTTTGATATGGTGCAGCGATGGGTGCGGATGGAAGATGCCATCAGGATAGGTTTCGTCTGTGCGGTTGTTGCGCAGTACAAGATCGATTTGATATTTTTGGCCCACACGGCGGGCAATGGGCGTGATGGTATTGTGGGGTGTTGTGCCGGTATGGGAGAAAATGCCGTATGCCGGCGCGTCATAGCTACGCCAACAATCTAAGATCCGGCAGGATAGGTGGATTAAAGCTTCCTTGCTGGCGGAGGTTAGGCGGATGGTGGATAAGGGCCATTTTACCAGTTCTACCAGCGTATCTTCCTGGCCCAAAGGAAAGGCATAGAGTACCTTGGCCTTTTGGATGGGAAAGATGTGACGCCCTCCTTGATAATGGTCATGGCTGAGGATGGAGCCGCCTACGATGGGCAGGTCTGCATTGGAGCCAATCATATAGTGAGGGAAGAGATCTAAAAAAGAAAAGAGGTTTTGAAAGGTGCTTTTATCAACCACCATGGGCTGATGCGTTTGATTGAGCACAATGCAGTGCTCATTATAATATACATAGGGGGAGTATTGCAGGTAGTATTTGCCCGTTGCCAGCGCCAAGGGGATGATGCGGTGCGTCTGCCTGGCGGCTCTGGCCGCATCGCCGCTAAACCCTACATTTTCCTTGCACAGAAGGCACTTAGGGTAGCCACTCGGCTGAATGGCCCGCGCCCTGGCAATCTCTTTAGGATCCTTTTCCGGCTTGGATAGGTTGATGGAAATTTCCATATCTCCATAGGGGGTGGGCGAGTTCCAAACAATATTTTTATCCGTTCTGCTCTTTCGGATATAGTTGGAGGCGATGGAAAGGCGATAGTAATAATCGGTGGCAGACTGCGGGGTATCGGCATAGGCCTGCCAAAAGCTCTGGATGACCGTATGCGGGCGAGGCATGACGCAGTTCATGATCCTGGTATCAAATAGATCGCGGCTGGTGCCGTCGTTTTCGATAAGGCCCTTAGAAACAGCCTTGTCCAGCAGTGTTTGCAGGATAGGGTCAGCCGTTTCGGGCAGAGGCTGCACGGGCTCATATGCAAATGAATCTTCGCCCAACAGATCCAACAGCAGATTGGCGGCATAATCGTATTCCTCCAGCGGCAATAAACCCATTTGCACAGCATACTGGAGCAGTGCATTGATTTCACGATTCATCGAGACCCTTCCTCCCTTTCTATTTTTACTCTAGCCGCTTGTTAGGGAATTGTCAATTGTATTTAGTAAAATTTTGGCAATAATTTTACTAAAAAATTGACTTATATTTACTTAAAGACTATAATAAAATATATCCAAAGACGGGCCAACGGCAAAAAAGGCCCGCCGTACCGTATAGGAGGAATGAAATGCCCACCATCAAGGACGTGGCAAAGCTGGCGCAGGTTTCCAGCGCAACGGTTTCCAGAATTTTAAACAACGATGCGACTTTATCCGTGCCGGAAGAGACCAGGCGTACCGTATTACAGGCGGCAGAGACGCTGCATTATATCAAAAAGAGAAGAGCGCCGAAGCATATTTATACGATGGGGATCGTACAATGGTATACTTTGGCACAGGAAATGGAGGATCCTTATTATCTTCAGATCAGACAGGGCATAGAAACGTTTTGTGAGCAAAATGGGGTTCGTATCCAGCGTATTTTCAAGGCGGACTGGCAGAATACCGATGCCTTGCCTGCCGTGGATGGGCTTTTGTGCGTAGGGAAATTTACCCGGCAGGAGGCAGCGCGGTTCAAGCAGCATACCTCTAAGCTGGTGTTTTTGGATATGGAGGCGCCGCAGCCGGGGGATAGCAGCATTACCTTGGATTTTGAACAAGCGGTTGGGGCGGCCTTATGTTACCTACAAGGGTTGGGGCATACACGGATTGGGTATCTGGGCGGACAGGAATTTTTAGCGGATGGTACGATGTATCCCGATGCAAGGAAAAGGTGGTTTTTGGATTTTTGCAAAAAAAATGGGATAGAAGCGTTGTCATACATTCAAGAGGATGCCTTTACTTCAGAAGCGGGGTATCGGATGATGAAAACAATACTGGGAAATGAAGATCGCCCGTCTGCTGTGTTTTGCGCCAGCGACCCCATTGCCATCGGCGCATTGCGTGCTTTGCAGGAAGCGGGCATTCGCGTGCCGGAAGAGATTTCCCTGGTAGGATTTGACGACATCAATGCCGCGCGGTTTACCAATCCACCACTGACAACCATACACGCGCCAGCCCACTGGATGGGGCTATATGGCGCGTCGCTGCTGTATCATGTGCTCAGCCGGCATGAGGATCCTCAGCCTATCAAGGCCATATTGCCCTGCAAACTGGTAGAGCGGGCGTCATGTCAAAAGGCAGACTGAATTCAGTCTGCCTTTTATAGCATAATGGGCTGGGAAGGCGATCTAGGAGAGCACACGACATAAGGCTCGGAAATTTTTCATCGGCAAAGATATACTTTATGTTATAATCCATATAAAAGGAACCTAATAAGGGGGAGCGGATACGATGCATATAATCAATTTACGCAGCGACACCGTAACGCAGCCTACCCAGGCGATGCGGGAAGCGATGTACCGCGCCGAGGTAGGGGACGATGTAATGGGGGATGACCCTACCATCAACCGGTTGGAAAAAGAGGCCGCCGAGGTGCTGGGAAAAGAAGCCGCGATGTTTGTGCCCAGCGGAACGATGGGAAACCAAGTTAGCTTGATGGCACATACGCAGCGCGGCGATGCTGTGATCAGCGGAGAAGGATACCATATTGTTTCAAACGAGGCAGGCGGGCATGCGGTGATGAGTGCGGTATGCGCGAATATCCTGCCGACGATAGACGGGCGGATGGCCCCAGAAGATATACAGGCGGCTTTGACGGATGACAGCAATGTGCATATTCCACAGACTGGCCTGATCAGCCTGGAAAATGCAACCTCGATGGGCACGGTGGTGCCGCTTTCAGAAATGGAGGAAATCTATCGCATCGGCCAGCGCGCGGGTATACCGGTACACCTGGATGGTGCGCGTTTGTTCAACGCGGCCACGGCGCTGGGGGTAGATGTTAAAGAGATTACACAATATTGCGATAGCGTGATGTGCTGCCTTTCCAAAGGGCTTTGCGCGCCGGTAGGAAGTATGGTTGCGGGAAGTAAGCAGTTTATCCATAGGGCGCGCAGGCACCGCAAAATGTTGGGTGGCGGCATGAGACAGGCTGGTTTTTTGGCGGCGGCCGGGCTGATTGCGCTGCATGAAATGCCGAAACATCTGGCTACGGATCATGCCAACGCCAAGTATCTTGCCGGGCAGTTGAACCAGATCGAAGGCTTTGAGGTGGAGATGAATCATGTGGACATCGATATGGTGTTCTTTACAACGACATTGCCGGAGACGGTTTTGGATCGATTTCCTAAGGCGTTTGCAGAAAATAACATCAATGCCAAGATAAAAAAAGGCGTAGCCTCCAGATTTGTCACCAATCATGATGTATCCAAAGAGGATATAGATACGGTGATCGATGTAATCAAAAACGTGATACAAAGCGCATAGAAAAAAGCATCCGATTCGGATGCTTTTTTCTATGGAATGCTTTTGTTTGGCAGACAAAGATGATGGCAAAAGGACGAAAAACAAAGGAATCAAAGTGCAGGGAAAGAAATGGAAAAAAAGTTGACAAATAAGTTAGTGGATGCTAACATATAGAAGGTTAGATAAGACTAACAATGAGGGATGCGATATTGCAATGCTTTTTAGACAGATAAGGAGGAACCGATGATGCCGTTGACATTGGCGCCCGTGGGCGAGGAAAGCATGATTCGCCGAGTCGGCGGAAAGGCGGAGGTACGGGCCCATCTGGAAAACCTAGGATTTGTGCCCGGCGGCTTTGTTACAGTGATTGCGGCGATGGGTGGCAATTTGATTGTAAATGTAAAGGAATCCAGAGTGGCAATCAGCAAGGAAATGGCTAGTAAAATCATGGTGTAACATCCATTGATATATTTTAAGGAGGAGATGCAATGAATACGTTGCGGCAAGTAAAGGTCGGAGGCACTGTGTCTGTGGTCAAGCTGCATGGGGAAGGCGCTGTAAAGCGAAGAATCATGGACATGGGCATCACAAAGGGTGTTCAGGTGCATGTGCGCAAGGTGGCGCCGTTGGGCGACCCGATCGAGGTTACGGTGAGGGGGTATGAGCTTTCTATCCGCAAAGCCGACGCCGATATGATTGAGGTGGAATGAGAATAAGGGGTTAATCCCTTGTTTTTTACCCCACTGTTAGTTCCAACTAATCAAATGTGAAAGGAAGAATGGAAAATGCCAAACGTAAGAATTGCGCTTGCAGGCAATCCGAACAGCGGTAAAACGACGCTGTTCAACGCGTTGACGGGCGCGAACCAATTTGTAGGGAACTGGCCCGGCGTTACGGTGGAGAAAAAGGAAGGCAAGCTAAAAAAGCATCATGATGTAACCATCACGGATCTTCCGGGTATTTATTCCCTGTCTCCTTATACGCTGGAAGAGGTTATAGCGAGAAACTATTTGATCAATGAGCGGCCCGACGCTATTTTGAACATCATCGACGGCACAAACCTGGAGCGTAATCTGTACCTGACCACGCAGCTGACAGAGCTGGGAATCCCGGTGGTCGTTGCGGTCAACATGATGGACATCGTAAAGAAAAACGGAGATAAGATCAACATTGAAGAATTGTCCTGCCAGCTGGGCTGCAAGGTTGTTGAGATTTCTGCTTTGAAAGGACATGGCACCATGCAGGCGGCGGAAGAAGCCGTCAGGGCAGCGCAGGGCGAAACCACGGTGCCGCAACACAGCTTTAGCGGCGTGGTAGAGCATGCGATTGCCCATATCGAAGAAGCGGCTGTACATACCATGCCGGCAGAGCAGCAACGCTGGTATGCGATCAAAATCTTTGAACGGGATGAAAAGGTATTGGAGCAGCTAAAGCTGGATCCTTCGGTATTGTCCCATATCGAACAGGATATTGCAGCGGCCGAAAAAGAACTGGATGATGATGCGGAGAGCATCATTACCAACGAACGGTATGTTTATATTTCCTCTATTATAAAAGGCTGCTATAAGAAAAAGAATGCGGGCAAGCTGTCTACTTCCGATAAGATTGATAAAATCGTAACCAACCGTTTTTTGGCCTTGCCGATCTTTGCTGTGGTCATGTTTGTCGTGTACTTCCTGTCTGTTTCGACGGTGGGTACTTGGGCTACGGACTGGGCCAATGACGGCCTGTTTGGAGAGGGATGGTTTCTCTTTGGAAATGGGCGCGCCGCGTATGAAGAGGCCGCCGAAGAATATGCCGTACCAGCAGCGATGATAGAAGCCTTTGAAAGTGCCGCTGAAGAAGCAGGCGTAGATCCTGCAGAAGCAACGACGTTGACAGCAACGGCAGAGATGTATGATGATGAGGGCAACCTAGAGGAATCCATCCCGGTTACCTATGCCTCTTATCAAGAAGCGGCATCTCTGGAGGAACCGGACCCGGCGGCATACGGAACCTGGGTGCCAGGCATTCCGGTACTGATTGAAAACGGGCTGGAAGCGGTTCATTGTGCGCCATGGCTGCAAGGTCTGATCTTGAATGGTATCGTGGCCGGTGTAGGCGCGGTGCTTGGCTTTGTGCCGCAGATGCTGGTATTGTTTTTGCTGTTGGCATTTTTGGAATCCTGTGGATATATGGCGCGTATCGCGTTTGTGATGGACCGTATTTTCCGCAAATTCGGGCTGTCCGGAAAATCCTTTATCCCGATGCTCATTGGCACGGGCTGCGGCGTTCCGGGCGTTATGGCCTCCCGTACAATTGAAAACGACCGTGACCGTAAGATGACGATTATGACGACTACCTTTATCCCCTGTGGGGCGAAACTGCCGATCATCGCTTTGATTGCAGGCGCTTTGTTTGGAGGGGCATGGTGGGTAGCGCCCAGCGCATACTTTGTAGGCATTGCGGCCATCATCATCTCTGGTATTATGCTGAAAAAGACAAAGATGTTTGCGGGTGATCCGGCTCCGTTTGTTATGGAGTTGCCGGCTTACCATTGGCCGACGGTGGGCAACGTGCTCCGTTCGATGTGGGAACGCGGCTGGTCCTTTATCAAAAAGGCCGGTACCATCATCCTGCTGGCCACCATTCTTGTTTGGTTCACCTCTAACTTCGGTTGGGGAGCAGAAGGATTTGGCATGGTCGATATGAACGACAGCATCTTGGCGGCCATCGGCAATGGCATTGCCTGGATCTTTAACCCCCTGGGTTGGGGCAACTGGCAGAGCGCGGTGGCGTCCGTGACTGGTTTGATTGCCAAGGAAAACGTTGTAGGTACCTTCGGCGTACTGTTTGGCGCAGGCGAAGTAGCTGAAAATGGCTGGCAGGTTTGGACCAACATGCAGGCAGCCTTCACACCGTTGTCCGCATATTCATTCCTGGTATTCAATTTGTTGTGCGCCCCCTGCTTTGCGGCCATCGGTGCAATCAAGCGTGAGATGAACAGCGCAAAATGGACCTGGTTTGCCATCGGTTATCAGTGTGGGTTTGCTTATGCGATGGCCTTGGTGGTATACCAGCTGGGCATGCTCTTCTCCGGACAGGGCAATGTTCTGGGCTCTATCGTAGCGATTGCAATCGTAGCGTTTATCCTGTATATGCTGTTCCGTCCGTATAAAGAAAGCGACACATTAAAGGTTTCTATAAAGGCCAATAAGGCAAACGCTTAACATTGACAAAAGGAGGGAGCAATGATGGGAAGCTTTTTGCAAGCTTATGGAGGCACGATCCTAGTAGGATTGGCGGTCTTAGCAATTGTGGCAGCGGCAGTGGTAAAGCTGTACAGGGATAGAAGAAAGGGGCAAAGTTCTTGCGGCTGTGGCTGTGATCATTGTGCCTCTTCTGGAATATGCCACAAGCATTGAATCCATAGTGAAAGATGGATGAGATGGATAGAATGTAAATCAGCGGAGTGTGGAGCGTGGATCCGCACTCCGCTTTTGTATGGAAACGAGGGCAAGATGCAATTGACAACGGCACAAATCAAATATATTTTGGTAATTTACGAATTGCAGCCAATCGTGCGGTTAGGGCAAATCGCCAGGCGTTTGCAGGTTAGCAAGCCTAGCGTGCATAGGATGCTGGGACGGCTGAAAAACAGACAATTGATTGAACTGGATGAAAAGGGATTGCCCCGGATGACGGAAATCGGTGCAGAGATGGCCCAACGCTATGCCAAACAGTACCGTACCATGCTGGATTTTTTCACCGGGATCATGCAGATGAAAAACAGTGTGGCAGAGGAAAGCGCGGCGGTTTTGTTGGGGAGCCAGAGCGAATCCATCCAAGAATTATGTCAATGTATGCAGCAATTTGAAAAGAATACACAGCAAAGCCAACACGCTGTGGGACAGTGAATTAAGAGAAACGAAGATAAGATGTTGCGAAAAAACCGCCGAAAACTCTCGGCGGTTTTTTGCTATGGTAAACAAGGACACTATCTGACAAAATCGGAGAACATCTCTGAAAAAAACACAGCATAAAAAACATACGGCAAGGGGAGGCGACGAAATCCGCAGTGAGAGGGTGCTACGATGCAATCAGTGAAACTGTATTGTATGCTTAAAGGAGATTCTATATGCAGATCAGCCAAACGAGAGCAAAATTCCAAATACAGGGGCTTGGAAACGGGCTGCCCGGCCTATTGTGCATCCTATTGGCGCAGGCAGAGATTGTGGGCGCCGTGGCTCCATTTGCGGCAGCGTATTGCGCGGCGCTGTTTTTACAGAGAAAAAATGGGTACATTGCAAGCATCGGAAGCATATTGGGCGCATTGATGCAATATCCCACTGTACCGATGCCGGCGGCCTTGATACCGGCGGCGCTGTGTGTACTGGTGGGGCTGGGGGATATTTATCAGCAAAAGACAAGTAGATCGATGATTTTTTGGACGATGGCCATTGCAGGCATGGCATGCCTATGGTTTTTCCAGCGGGATACGATGTTTGCGCTTATTTCCGGCACGATCAACCTGGCGCTGATCTTTTTATTTGCCATCGTGTTTGAATGGTTTTGTGAAATTCAAAATGATTATCAAAGAAAGGGCACATTGGACGAGGCGCAAAAGCTGGCTTTGGTTGTATTTGCCAGCGGCGTGCTAATGGGATTTGGCGCCTGGACATTTTGCGGCCTTTCACTTTTCATGGTGATTGCGTGTGCAGTATCGCTGTATACTGCGCTGTATATGCTGCCCAGCAATGCGGCCAGCCTAGGGCTTTGGACAGGGTTTTGCGGTATGCTTTGCGGCGCTGTTGATCCGCTGATGCTGGGCAGTCTGGGTCTGGGTGCGCTGGCCGGGGCATTTGGCAGCCGGGTAAACCGCCCATTGGGAACGGCTTGTTACCTATTATGCTTTGGCACATTTATTTTTTTAACGCACAGGCCTCAGCTTGGCATCGTTTGCTTAGAGCTTTTAGCAGGCACTGTATTGGCCTGGAGCATTCCCAAGGAGCTTGGGGAAAAGCTGGCGGTACGCCACAGACAAAAGAAGAGTAGAGAGGAAAAGCCCAGGCTGGAATTGGTGCAACAGGATCTGACAAAACAGCTGGTGTGCCTATCGGAGGCATTGTCTATGACAGCGCAGATGATCAAGGAGACCGACCCGCAAGGGATGGGCAGCTTGGAATTAAGACTTGCGGCCAAGGCGCTGCGGGACAGCGCCAAGCAAGCGCGGCGCGGATGGTTTGACTCAACCGCAGAGCGTATGATTCGCCAGAGACTGACGCAGCGCGGCATGGAGATTGCAGGCGTAGCTGTGCAGCATGGGAAAGGAAAAAGCGTGCGTATCGAAGCGGTTCGCTGCCAGGGCATCAAGAATTGCCGCTCGTCGCTGGAAAGGTTGGTATCCTCCATCTGTCAAGAACCAATGGAATTGGAAAGCCAGGTGTGCGCAGGGCAGGGACGGGGACGCTGCTGCCTGCAGTTTGCCAGGAAAAATGAGATGAATGTAGAGGGCGGCGTAGCCACGGCCAAAAAGAAAGGGCAACAGGTAAACGGCGATGTATTTTCTACCGTCCACCTTGGCAAAGGGCAGGAACTGATTTGCTTATGCGATGGCATGGGGAGCGGCACAGCAGCGGCAGAGACAGCTGCGCTTGCTTCCCGGCTGATTGAATTGTTTTTTGAGGCGGGATTTGATCCCAATCAGGTTATCCCGATGGTAAATCGGATCTTATCTTTCAGAGCAAAGGAGGTGTTTGCAGCGGTAGACCTGTGCTTGGTGGATCTGGTGCAGGGACATTGCCAGATGATCAAGACAGGCGCCGCCCCCTCGTGGATCATACGCAACGGAATTGCGGAATCCATTACGGCGCCTGCCTTGCCCATCGGCATAGTTGACAATGTGCGGCCGGGGATCATCGAACGCAGCATAGAACCGGGCGACACCATTGTATTATTGAGCGACGGCATCGCCGATTTGATGACGCCAGAGGAATTACCGCAGTGGCTGGGACAGGTGGAAAGAGCGCCCAGTGCGGCTGTTGCGGCGGAAAAGCTGCTGGCCATGGCACGGGAGCGGGCGGAAGGAAGAGACGATATGACCGCCGTAGTGCTTCGCATGCAGGGAAGATAGCGATAAAAGGGCCCTCGGGCCCTTTTTTTGATGCAAAGGTTGCGTAAAGGTCGAAGAGAAAGGTACAATATGGGCATGGAATTTCAAGCAAGACAAGCTACGGCCGCGCAGGCAGATATTCTGGGGAGGATACATGCAGCGTCCTGGCAAGCAGCCTATGAGGGGATTGTGCCGGAAGCGGAAAGGCAGCGGTTCACGCCGGAGCAGCGCGCTAAAATATGGTCGGATTTTTTGCCGGGCTGCACACAGGAATGCTATTTGTTTTTTTGCGATGGACAGCCTTACGGCCTTGCCATGCTGGCGCATAGCCATGAAGAGGGGGCGCCACAGGACGAAGGAGAGGTCTACGCTTTTTATATGCATCCCAGTGTATGGGGTACGCCTGCTACAAACTGGGCCTTTTTATTTTGTTTGCAGAGATTAAAGAATATGGGATATCGATCTGCTGTCGTTTGGGTGTTGGAAGAAAACAGAAGAGCCAGAAGATTTTATGAGAAATACGGATTTTCTTCCGAGGGCGTATATCAGCAGATTGAGATTGGGACCAAGCTCTGGGAGATGCGTTATGCCAAAACACTATGAAAAAATCGGACTTCCGCAACGATTGTATCAAACACTATGCCGGCTGACAGGCGAGACTGCGCCGCATTTGGTGGTGGCTGTTTCGGGAGGAAAGGATTCCATGGCGCTGTTGTATGCGCTATCTGAGGAAGCTAGGCAAAAAGGATGTACACTGCGTGCTATTCACATCGACCATGGGCTTCGAAAACAGAGCCGGTACGAGGCGATGTTGGTAGAAAAGGCCTGCAGGGCCTGGAAAATTCCCTTGATTGTGGAGCATTTGCAGGTAAATGCAAACAGGATGAAGGGGGAGAGCATTGAAATGGCGGCCAGGCGGCTACGCTACCAGGCGCTGGAGTGGCAGAGAGAGCCGGAGGAATGGATTGTAACCGCCCATCACCAGAACGATGTAGCAGAGACAGTGCTGATGCACGCAATACAGGGGACAGGCCTGCGTGGGCTGCAGGGCATCCCAGCAAAAAATGGGCGTATTGTTCGCCCGATGCTGGCGGTTAGCCATGAGGAGATCCGATGCTATATTGACGCATGCAAAATTGCACATTGTGAAGACCAGAGCAATGCGGATCCTGCCTATTTGCGAAACCGTATTCGGAATACGCTGCTTCCGCTTTTGTGCCGTGCATACAATCCGCAAGTAGTATGTGCATTGGCACGGCTGGCAGAGTATGCGGCCGAAGAGGAAGCGTATTTTGCACCCATAGTGGAGAATTTAGAGAAAAAGGCAAAAATCGGAGAAGAAAAAGAGTTGGGCGCGTGGTATGATAAAGACGTTTTGTGCGCGGCGCCGCCGCCGGTGCTAAGCCGTTGGGCGGGGCTAACGCTGGTAAAGCTGGGCATCCGTACAGAGGAACGCATGGTGCGTACGCTTATGAGGCTGACAAGGGAGCGCGGCGTTTGCGAGCTGGCGCAAGGATGGCGCGTAAAAAGCGGGCGGTTTTTAGAGATCTTTCGCAGCAACGTCTGCCGGATGGCCGGCCAGTTTGCGCAGGGCTGTACAAAAATCGGGCCATGGCGTATTGAAGTCATACCTGCGGAGCGGCCAGAGCAATATCCATCGAAGCAGGCACGGATACAGTATTTCGATGAGGATGAAATTCGCTGGCCCTGCACTGCGCGCATGAGGAAGCCGGGCGATAAAATCGCTATGCCGTACGGACAAAAAAGCATTTCGAATTTATTCACAGATGAAAAAACGCCGATGGCTTTGCGCGACCATTTTCCCATCATTGAATGCGATGGGCAGATTTTGTGGGCCGTTGGCGTTGCACGCAGCCGATTGGCAAAGATTACAAACCAGACCAAACGCATGATTGCTATGCGATTCACCTATACTTTAGAGGAGGAACAGCCATGTTGAGGGCGGACATAGAATCCGTATTGGTATCCAAAGAGCAGATTGAACAAAAGATAACACAGCTGGGGAGGCAGATCACCAGCGATTATCATGGGAAGGAGATCATCTTAGCCTGTATTCTGCGCGGTTCGTTTATTTTCGCAGCAGACCTGGCAAGGCATATCGATGTGCCGATGACGATCGAGTTTTTATCTGCCTCCAGCTATGCAAAGGGCACGGAAACCACTGGTAATGTGCAGATCCGACAGGACTTTGAAGTGGATATTTCAGGCAAGCATGTGCTGTTGGTAGAGGATATCATCGATACCGGGCTTACGCTGTCCCGATTGCGGCAGATGCTGGGCGTCAGAAACCCGGCCTCGCTGAAAATTGTTACGCTGCTGGATAAGCCCGAACGGCGTCGCGTAGACATCACGCCGGACTATTGCGGCTTTACCATTCCGGATAAATTTGTCGTCGGCTATGGGCTGGATTATAATAACCTCTACCGTAATTTGCCGGAGGTTTGCATATTGAAGGAAGAATTGTATAAATAGCGATTGCAACATTGAGGTTTACGCCAAATTATGGTATTCTAAATAGTACTATTTGTAAGAATATAGGAGGATTATTCCATTGAAAAAAATGATGCGTGGACCGGGAGCATTTATCCTGGTGCTAGCATGTATCCTGGCGCTAACGATGCTGTTTTCTCCGACGGGCACAATAGGCCAGGAGATCGAATACACTGTATTTATTAAAAAAATAGAACAGGGGCAAATTGGGCGCATACAGATCATGCAAAACGAGGTAAAGGCGCTAAAGCAGGATGCCACACAGGAGCAGATCGAACGTTTCCCAGACCAATATTGGGATTTTGAAACATATTTACCCAGTATCCCGGTGTTCATGGAAGATCTGGAAAAAGCGCTTTCGGTAAACCATCCGGACATTACAAACCCGCAGGATGCCGGCATTACGCTGGATTTTGTGCCAAAACCGGAGCAGAGCTGGCTGGTTTCCATTCTGCCGTACCTGCTGACCTCTATTTTGATGATCGGCTTCCTCTGGTATATGATGAACCAGCAGGGCCAGGGCGGCAACAAGGTGATGAACTTTGGACGTTCGCGTGCCAAGGTAAACCTGGATGAAAAGAATAAGAAAACCTTTGAAGATGTGGCAGGCGCGGAAGAGGAAAAGGAAGAGCTGCAAGAAGTTGTCGACTTCCTGAAGAACCCTAAAAAGTTTGCCGATTTGGGGGCGCGGATTCCCAAAGGCGTATTGCTGGTAGGCCCTCCTGGTACGGGGAAAACGCTGCTGGCCAAGGCAGTAGCAGGGGAAGCGGGTGTTCCATTTTACTCCATCAGCGGGTCTGACTTTGTAGAAATGTTTGTCGGCGTAGGGGCTAGCCGTGTCCGTGATTTGTTTGAAACAGCGAAGAAGAACAGCCCGTGTATGATCTTCATTGATGAAATCGATGCAGTGGGCCGCCATCGCGGCGCTGGCATGGGCGGCGGCCATGATGAAAGGGAACAAACCTTAAACCAACTGTTGGTGGAGATGGACGGCTTTGCGCCCAACGAAGGCATTATCATCATTGCGGCGACCAATCGGCCGGATATTTTGGATCCAGCGCTGCTGCGGCCTGGTCGGTTTGATAGGCAGATCACGGTGAATTATCCGGACATCAAGGGCCGTGAAGAGATTTTGGCGGTACACAGCAAGGGGAAACCCATAGCAGAGGATGTGGACTTGCATACTGTAGCCAAGCGTACTCCGTACTTTACAGGGGCGGACTTGGAAAACGTGATGAACGAAGCTGCCATTTTAACAGCGCGCAAAGGAAAAACCCAGATCCATATGCAGGAGATCCTAGAAGCGATTAACCGCGTTACGGTGGGCCCGGAGAAAAAATCCAGCGTGGTGACCGAAAAGGACAAAAAGCTGGTGGCATATCATGAATCCGGCCATGCGTTGGTGGCGCATTTGCTGCCAAACTGTAACCCGGTGCATGAGGTTTCCATCATCCCGCGCGGGCAGGCGGGGGGCTATACCATGACGCTGCCCACTGAGGAAACAAAATACGTGACCAAAAGCTATTTGCTGGATAATATCGCCATGGCGCTGGGCGGCCGGGCAGCTGAGGAAATTATGCTGGGCGAAATTTCGACGGGCGCCTATTCCGATCTAAAGCATGCGACCAGCAATGCGCGCAGAATGGTGCGCGAATATGGCATGAGCGAAAAGATCGGCTCGGTATTTTACGGAGACAGCGACCAGGAAGTATTCTTGGGCCGTGATTTTGGACATCAAAAATCTTACTCCGAAAAGGTTGCGGCGGACATTGATGAGGAAGTGCGCAGCATCTTGGACAATGCTATGGAAACGGCATTGAGCCTGATCCGCACCCATAAGGACAAGATGGAGGAATTGGCAGAACAGCTTATCGTGAAAGAAAAGCTGACTGCCGAGGAATTTGAGCAGATTATGGAAGGAAAATTGCCCGAAGCAGCGGGCGCTGATGAACAAAACCATAAAGCTGCGCTTACGGAAGGGACGGCGCAGGAGGAAGAGAAACAGGATCAGACGCCTGAAGCTTAAAGAAAGGCAGCCATTTTAGAATGGCTGCCTTTTTGAATGGCGCGAAAAAACGCAGAAATGCGTGTATGTTTGGTTGAATGAAAACCGTTTAAATGTTACAATGTTTATAATGCTAGAGAAGGGCGCTGATGAGAATGCACGCAAACGGAGACGTTAAGATTTTTGCTGGCTCGACAGGAAGACCTTTTGCACGCCGGATGTGCGAATACATTGGATGTGAGTTAGGCGATAGCGAGGTCATTACGTTTTCAGACGGTAATATTTTTGTTCGGATCAAGGAAACCGTACGCGACAAGGACGTATACATTGTACAACCGATCGGCTTGAACCCAAACAACGAGTTTGTAGAGATTTTATTTTGGATGGATGCGATGAAGCGTGCGAGCGCAAATTCGGTCACGGCAGTTATTCCCTATTTTGGGTATGCAAAGGGGGATAAAAAGGACGAGCCCCGTGTCTCCATTCGTGCCAGGGTCTGCGCAGATGCCATTGAGCAGGCTGGGGCGGATCGTGTGGTAACGATGGATCTTCATGCGCCGCAGGTGCAGGGCTTTTTCAAAAAGCCGAGCGATCATCTGTATTCCAAACCCATGTTGTGTGAATATGTTAAGTCGCTGGGCATCACAGACAATTTGGTGGTGGTTTCTCCGGATGCGGGCTTTGCCAAGGATGCCAGAGGCTATGCCGATTATTTGGGGCTGCCGGTGGCCATTGGGGATAAAACGCGCTATGCACATGATGAGAAGGCCAAGGTATTGGATGTCATTGGCCATGTAGAGGGTAAGGATTGCCTGATTGTAGACGACTTTACCATCTCCGGCGGAACGCTGGTAGAGATAGCAGAAGCACTCAAGAGCAAGGGCGCAAATCATATTTATGCCTGCCTATCGCATGTTTTGATTCGCGAAAAAGGGGTACAGGCCATTGAAAACAGCCCTATTGAAATGCTGATTTCTACGGATAGCGTAGAGAATCCGTTTATTCGGAAATGTAAAAAGATTCATCTGATTTCCGTAGCGCCGCTGTTTGCAGAGACGGTGTTGCGCATCAACAATAGGGAGAGCGTAAGCCCGCTATTCAGCAAGGTGCCGATGAAGATCATTGAGCATATCGGAGAAGAAGTGTAAGGACGGCAAAGGGCCCTGCAGCGTTGCAGGGCCCTTTTTTGATGCGCCTTATTGGGTCTGTACATTGGATACATTGCCGTGAACAATATAAAATCAAGTTGTCTAGTGCATAAAACAAAAAAAGAGCAAGCTCTGCTTGCTCTTAATTTTTTAGGATTTATGCGTATCGTCAAATACACGCATACGGGCCAGGGCGCGGGCAATAGAGGCTTTGGCACGAACAAAATCCCGATGACTCTTTTGATGCTGCATCCTGCGTTTGGCACGCTCTAGAGCGTCTTCAGCACGCCTTCGATCTATTTCATCCGGCCATTCTGCCGTCTGCACCAGCATATGTGCGGCGCCTAGAAAGATTTCAATAAACCCATTGGAGATAAACACTTCGCTCCATTCTCCATGACGACGTATTCGAAGAGGACCTGCTACGATGGCAGCAGCCAAATCCGCATGGTGCGGCATGACACCCATTTCGCCGTCGCTGGTATTGAAAATGATCATCTCCACCTGATCCTGCATAAAAACGCGTTCCGGCGTTACGATCTCCAACAAAAAGGTATCGGCCATTTACGCCATCTCCTCATCGCGTGCTTTTTTGCGTACGTCATCAATATTACCGGCTTGATAGAAGGCTTGCTCGGGCAGATCATCACACTTGCCGTCCACGATCTGAGCAAAGGACTCAATGGTATCGCCGATTGGCACATATTGACCGGGCACGCCGGTGAACACCTCTGCCATAAACATCGGTTGAGATAAAAAACGTTGGATACGACGTGCACGATGAATGGCGATACGATCCTCTTCAGCGAGCTCATCCATACCGAGAATGGCCAAAATATCCTGCAATTCACGATACCGCTGCAATAGCCTTTGCACTTCCCGGGCCACGCGATAGTGCTCCTGGCCGACAATATGAGGATCCAAGATGCGTGAGCTGGATTCCAAGGGATCCACGGAAGGATAAATGCCCATTTCTACAATGCGGCGGGAAAGCACAGTCGTAGCATCCAGATGAGTGAAGGTCGTCGCTGGAGCCGGGTCTGTTAGGTCATCGGCTGGCACATACACAGCCTGCACGGAAGTAATAGAGCCTTGGGTGGTAGAGGTGATGCGCTCTTCCAATTCGCCAAGCTCGGTAGCTAGGGTGGGCTGATAGCCTACCGCAGAGGGAAGGCGGCCCAACAGCGCAGAAACCTCAGAGCCGGCCTGCACATAACGGAAGATGTTATCGATAAACAACAGCATATTTTGGTGCTGCACATCACGGAAATATTCTGCCATGGTAAGCCCAGTCAATGCTACACGCATACGGGCCCCCGGCGGCTCATTCATCTGGCCAAAGGCTAGGGCAGTTTTTTCCAAAACACCGGTGCGCTCCATCTCCTGCATCAGGTCGTTGCCTTCGCGAGAGCGCTCCCCTACGCCGGCAAAGATGGACATACCGCCATGCGAAGAAGCAACATTATGGATCAGTTCCATAATTAGTACGGTCTTTCCAACACCGGCGCCGCCGAACAGGCCGATTTTGCCGCCTCTGGCATAAGGGGCCAGCAAATCGATGACCTTGATCCCAGTTTCAAACATTTGCGTGGACGGCGTCTGGTCTGCCAGCGGTGGCGGGGCCTGATGGATGCTGTGCCGTTCCGCTTGGATGGGCCCTTTGCCGTCAATGGGTTCGCCCAAGGCATTTACGGTACGCCCAAGCACGGCTTCGCCGACCGGAACGCTGATGGGGCCGCCAGTATCTTCTACCGGCTGACCAACGTACATGCCTTCTGTGGCCCCCAATGCGATACACCGTACCCTGCCATCCCCCTGATGGGAGACAACCTCAAGGGGTACGGGTTTGTTTTTATCAGACAGTGCATATAGCAATTGATGCTGCGGAGGCGGCGTTTCAAACCATACGTCCGCAACGGGACCTACCACAGATACCAATTTACCAAATTCATTCATGTTATTCTCCTCCTGCTGCCATGCCGCCCATGATTTCGGTGATTTCTTGTGTAATGGCATCTTGGCGTGCACGGTTATATTGGAGGTTCAGGGTATGCAGCATTTCGTCCGCATTGTTTGTGGCGGCGTCCATGGCCGCCATACGGGCACATTGCTCGCTGGCAAAGGCCTGGATCAATGTTGCATACACTTGGCCTACGATGTATTGAGGCACCAGATTTTCCAAAACGGTTTGTGCGTCCGGCTCAAAGATAAACGAGCCGGGATAGAGTTGCTCCGGCAGCTGTATTTCAGGGAAATCAGACTGGCGGAGGGGAAGCAGACGCACAACGCACGGCTCACAGGTCATGGAATTGATCAGGTGCGTATAAAAGACGAAGATCTGGTCCACCTCTCCGCTTAGAAAGAGCCGAAGCAAGTCGAAAGAAAGCTTACGGGCTTCGTATAGCTCGGGATGATCGATGGCGCGCAGATAATCGACGCTGTGCTCCACATGCTTATGCGAAAAATACTCATGGGCCACGGCGCCGATGGTATACACACGCTCCATTTGGTAGGTGGACATATACTCTTCTGCAAATTTGAGGATATTGTTGTTATAACCGCCAGCTAAACCACGTTCGCTGGTTATCACCACAAACGCGGCACGCCCACTTTTCGCACGGTCTACAAATCGATGCTCCATCGTAGATACCGTCGTCAGCAGGGAGCGGATGGCGGTTCGGACGGATTGGATATAGTAGTCGTTGGCGGTGGCGCGTTTTAGGCCTTGACGCATCTTCGCGCTGGAAATCATGCGCATGGCCTGCGTAATTTGCCGCGTTTGGGAGATGCTGACAATCCTTTGTCTAATCTCCGCTAAGTTCATTGCTCATTCTCCTGTACAACGGCAGCGGCTTTGGCCTTTGCCAATTCCTCTTTTTGTTTTTGCTCTGTTTTTTGGGCGATAAAATCCTTTACCGCATCCGCAATCCACGCTCGCACATCATCATTGAGCGTATGATCCTTACCCAGCTGTGCCAAGATCTGCGGATAGGACTGTTGAATAAAGGCAAGCAGGCCTTCTTGCACCCATTTTGTCTGCTCTAGGGAAGAGACCAGCCCCTTTTGCGTCATAGCATACAGAATGACGGCCTGCTCGTCCTCTGAGATAGGCGTATAGCGATCCTGAATCAAAATCTGCGTTAAGCGTTCGCCATAGGACAGCAGATCTCTGGTAGATTCGTCCAAATCTGAGCCAAACTGGGAAAAAACTTTCATTTCCCGGTACTGGGAAAGATCCAACCGCAGCTGGCCGGCAGATTTCCGGACGGCGGGCGTTTGTGCGGCGCCGCCTACACGAGATACGGAAAGCCCTACGTTCAAAGCTGGACGAATGCCGGAATGGAACAGGCTTTCCTCCAAAAAGATCTGGCCATCGGTTATCGAGATGACATTGGTAGGAATATAGGCGGAGATATCGCCGGCCATCGTTTCCACAATGGGAAGCGCTGTAATGGAACCGCCGCCTTTTTTGGCGGACAGCTGCGCAGCGCGTTCCAACAGACGCGAATGCAGGTAGAAAACATCGCCAGGATACGCCTCACGGCCCGGCGGTCTGCGAAGCAATAGAGACATGCTGCGGTAGGCTACGGCGTGCTTGGAAAGATCATCATATACGATGAGCGCATCGCCGCCCTCTTCCATGACATGCTCTGCCATAGCGCACCCCGCATAGGGCGCAATATACTGCATCGGCGCAGGATCAGAAGCCCCTGCAAAGACCACCGTTGTATAGGAAAGCGCATTGTGATGTGCCAATTCTTCCATAACGTTTTTTACGGTACTGATCTTTTGGCCGATGGCCACATAAAAGCAACGAACATTGCGGCCGCGCTGGTTGATGATGGTATCGACGGCCAGCGCAGTTTTTCCGGTCTGCCGGTCGCCGATGATGAGTTCACGCTGCCCTTTGCCGATGGGAACCATGGCATCGATGGCCAGCCAGCCGGTTTGCAGCGGACGCTCCACGGCGTCACGATCGATGATGGCGGGGGCTTCATGCTCAACGGGCCGGAATTTTAAGCTTTGTATCGGGCCCTGTGCATCAAGCGGCCGGCCGATCGGATCGACAATACGGCCCTCCAGCCCCTGTACGGGCACTTGAACGACATGGCCGGTGCCGCGCACCTCCATGCCTTCGGTTACCTCATATTCACCATTGAGCAGGGCAATGCCGTTGTAGTTTTCCGCCAACGACAGCGCCATGCCGTATATTTCTCCGGGCAGCTCAACCAGCTCGCTGAGCTGCAGCCCTTCCAGCCCATCGGCCCAAAAAATGCCGTCGCCCACCTTGAGAACATGGCCGAAGGAGGAGATTTGAGGCTTATATTCAAACGAATCTACCTTTTCGCGAATTACATCGGTTGATTCATTATTTGCCATAGGATTTCACCATCCTTGTTACGTAGTCATCAACTGCATGGCATCGATGAGCTGATCCTTTACGTTGTATTCGTAAATACGGCCGCCGATGGTGACCTCTAGCCCGCAAAGAAGCTCCGGTGCTTGCTCCACTTGAAAATCAATGGGAGTATGCAGTTTGCTGGAAAACACAGCCGTCAGCCTGGCAAGCTGGCTTTCCGAAAGAGGATAAGCGGTACGGATAAAGCCCTTCATTTCTCCGCTACCTCTTTGATAAAGGCGTCTATCATGCGCTCATGATCCTCTTTTTTGATCTCACGAGAGAGGATACGACCGGCAAGCTCCACGGAAAGAGATCCGATACGCTCTTCGGAATCCTCCATGGCCTTGATACGCAGCTGCTCCGCCTCTTCGGTTGCGCGGCGGCGAATTCGGTCTGCCTCTTTTTCTGCCGTTGCAATCACATCCTTGGCAAGCTCTTCCGCCTGCTTTTGTGAACGGGTCAACGTTTCGGCAGAATGGGCGCGAAGCTCCTCTTTTTGAGCTTTGACTTGATTTTGCTGAATGGTAATCTCTTGCTTGACGACTTCCAGCTGTTGGCGGTCTTCCATCACCTTTTTTGCATTGTTGTCCATAAAAGCGCGCACCGGCTTGAATAAAAAGTGTTTGAACAGCAACGCCAGGAAGAACACCGACAGCATATGCCAGCCGATACTCCACAGATCGATGTTCATAGATAATCCCTTTCCTTTATCAATGGTTCAGAGAGCATAAGGGTTATGCCTTACCGCCTAACACAAACATGATCAACAGCGCAACTACAAAACCGTAGATTGCGGTGGATTCCGCCAAAACCAACCCTAACAAAAGAACGGAGTTGATCTTGCCTTGTGCTTCCGGCTGGCGGCCTACGGCCTCCACTGCCTTGCTGGTGGCAATGCCCATGCCCAGCCCGGCACCCAGCCCGGCCAAAACAGCGATACCAGCACCGATTGCGATTAATCCAATTGCACTCATGATAATAATCCTCCTTTTGGGAATGAAATCTTAATCCAACGCTTCGCCTACATAGGAAAGCGATAGGTAAACAAATATATACACCTGAATCGCCGTGTGGAACACGCTGAAATACAGGGAAAGAAGCGGCGGAATTAGGATAGTTGTTACGGAATAGATCAGCTCCATAACGATCATGCCCGCCAGTACATTGCCGTATAAACGACAAGCCAGCGAAACAGGCACTGCCAAGTCTGAAAGCAACTTGACGGGCGCCACGGCCGCCATCGGCTTTAGATAGCTTTGGGCCCGATACTTTAACCCCCTGTGGCGGATGGTGATGTAATTGATCATGATGAACGTACAGATTCCCAGCGCCAAGGTTGTATTAATGTCGGCGGTCATCGCCGTAAGACCGAACAACTCGATACAACAGCCAAGGCCGATGTATACGGTCAAGGCAAATAGGTAAGGGGCAATTTCCCGCCCGATGGTTTCGCCCAGGCGGTTGGTTGCCATTTTGTCATAGGTGGTGACAAACAACTGCAGATAGTTTTGCAGCTTTTTCGGATTTTCCGTCATGCCTCTATAATAAAATAGATTTAGGCATAGCAGAACGACGATACATAGCAAAAGAATGACGCCGCCCACAAAAACAGACCAGCTAACAGCTCCGATACCCGGCAACGTGATGGTGCCGACATCGATGGAAAGCTCCATACTATTGCTTTCCTTGGGGCCGAAAATCAGCATCAATGTGCCATAGATCGCGCATAAGATCAGGTATGGCGCGGCGAGCTTTAAAAAGGCTAGCAGCTTTTGCTTGATGGATTTTTTCTTTTTGACACCCTGCTTCTGGGCAGCTTGAGAGGTTGTGTTTTGCTCCATGACTTAGTTAACTCCTCTTTGCCTTGGTGAATATGACGGCAGCCCCTGCGAACAACAGAAATAGCGCTGCACCCGCACAGCCGGCCAGATGGCCCACGGACCATAGCGCCATCAACAGAAATACCGCCACATAGGCCAGCATTTTGCCGATGAACCAAAGCCAACGATAGGCAGGATTGGAAACCATATGCCACAACGCATACAGCTGAAAACAGCCGAGCGCAATGCCAAACACGATTCCGATGAGAACACCGGATACGGTAATGGACATAGAACTCCTCCTTTTTGCCGGCATAGTTATGGATAACAGAATATAAAAAGGGGCTTACCGGCAACAGACATAACGCCTTGGCAAACACCCTTGTTTTTATCTTGATGTAAAACTACACCCAAAGAAACAGGATGTCAAGACTCTTTTCCGGATAATAGATTAATTTTTCATATTTTTATCTATGTTAGAGAGACTCCCTGAAAATTCTATCTTTGATTTTATCTTGTATAAATATAATAGGAAAGAGAAAAACTGGAAAATTCATCAAAACTTGACAATGCAAAGGGTGTTTGCATACAATGAACGAAGCATTTTAGCTTATAATATATACATTGAGATCCAACAAAAGGGGGGCATTTGTCAGTGGAACCCATCAAAGCAGTGGTCTTGGCGGCGGGCGAAGGAAAAAGAATGAAGAGCAGGACGCCCAAGGTGCTACATAAAGTATGTGGAGTAGAAATGGTGCAGAGGGTACTGAATGCTTGCCCGGCGCAGTGCAGCCCTATTGTGGTGGTAGGCCATGGGAAAGAACAGGTGGCTCCGTTTGTGGAAAAGTCCGCGGCAGTGGTAGAGCAAACAGAACAAAAGGGTACAGGGCATGCCGTGCAGATGGCCATGCCTTACCTAAAGGATTACGATGGCAAGACGTTGATTTTGGCAGGCGATATGCCGCTTTTGACACAGCAGACGCTGCAAACGCTGATCGACAAAACCCCCAAGGGTGGGGCAGCGCTTTTGAGCAGCATTGCGGAGAACCCTACTGGCTATGGACGTGTGCTGCGGGATGATCACGGCCGTGTGGTAAGGATCGTAGAACATAAAGACGCAACGGATGAGGAGCGGCAGGTAAAAGAGGTCAACGCCTCGGTATACTGCTTTGATAACCAGGCACTGTTAGAGGGGCTAGCACAGCTGACATGCGACAACGCACAGCAGGAGTATTATCTGACGGACTGTATCGGGTTTTTGGTACAGGCGCATCGTCCTGTTGAAGCTGTGGTGACGAGCCAGGAGGAGTGTATGGGCGTCAACGACAGGATACAGCTGATGCAGGCAGAGCAATATTTGCAAACGCGAATCAAAGAGAATCATATGCGAAATGGCGTAACCATCCTTGATCCGCAGCAGGTATACATTGAAGAGCAGGTGGAGATCGGCCGCGATACCATTTTATATCCGGGCGTGATGCTCAAGGGCCGTACAAAGATCGGAGCGGATTGCGTGCTGATGGGCTCTTCGCGTGTTGAGGACAGCATCCTTGCAGACGGCGTGGAACTGCAAAACAGCGTGGTTGTACAAAGCGAAATCGGCAACGGTACGACGGTGGGGCCATTTGCGTATTTGCGGCCGGGCAGCAAGATTGGCAGCGGATGCAAGGTTGGCGATTTTGTAGAAGTTAAAAATTCCAATGTCGGCGATGGAACCAAACTGCCCCATCTGGCTTATATTGGCGATGCCGACATCGGCAAAGCCTGTAATATTGCCTGTGGCACGATCTTTGTGAACTATGATGGGAAGATAAAACAGCGATCTACGGTAGAGGATCACTGCTTTATCGGCTGTAATGTAAACTTGGTAGCGCCTGTGGCGGTACGGGAAGGCGCGTATGTGGCGGCAGGTACCACGGTTACAGAAGAAGTGGAAGCAGGTTCGATGGCGATCGGTCGCGTTCGTGCTGAGACAAAGCCGGAATGGGCGGACAAACGAAGAAAACAGGGGAAACTCAAATAAGATGAAACTGGTATTTGGCCTGGGAAACCCGGGAGATAAATACGCCAAGACCCGGCATAATGCCGGTTTTTTGGCGTTGGATGAATTGGGGGCGTTGCTCAATGCGGCGCCGGAAAAAAAGCAGCGTGGCGCAGTGGTGCGGCAAGCGCAATGCGGATTGGAAAAGGTGCTATTGATCAAGCCGCAGACCTTTATGAACAACAGCGGCGAATGTGTGATGGATTTTGCTGCGTACTATAAAGTGTCGTTGACAGATATTGTGGTACTATACGACGATATAGACCTGCCAGCCGGCGTAATCCGCGTGCGAGGAAAGGGCGGTGCTGGTACGCACAACGGCATGCGCAGTATTTTATCCCATTTGGGGGAGGGAGGATTCCCGCGTGTGCGCCTGGGGGTGGGCGCCCCACCGGAAAAATGGGAGCTGATTGATTTTGTCTTGGGAGTACCCAAAGGAGAGGACGCGCTTTTGTTTCAGCGCAGTATTGAACATGGCGCCCAAGCGGCAAAGCTTTTGCTCACTGAAGGGGTAGAGGCTGCGCAGAGGGCGTATAACGGCGTATAACGCCGGGGAGGCATCTATGCAACAGCAGCCATGGGCTCAGATTAGCCCTTTGCTGAAGCCGTTGACAGAGGGCGGCGCGTATAAAAGATTGATTGGGAGCATGAAGGGGGAGCAGACGAAACTCTCTCTTTTTGGCATGCCGGAAAATGGAAAGGTTCCGTTGGTCTTATCGCTGTTTTATCAGCAGAAGAAATCCATCATGATCGTGACATCAGGCGATTTTTCTGCACAGAAACTTTATGCAGCGCTGGAGCCTGCGCTGGGGGACGCGTGTCTACTGCTGCCGCAACGAACCGTACAGCTTAGCCGGGCACGGGGTCAAAACAAGCAGACGCAGGGGCTGCGGGCTAAGGCCCTAAGCCGGGCTGTTTCGGGTGCGCCGTTTGTCATTATTGCAGGGGTAGACGCGGCGCGGGCTCGTTTGGCCCCGCCGGAGGATTTCCAAACGCATGTGTTTACCCTGCAAAAAGGACAGCGCATTGAGATCAATAAGGTGATGGAAAAGCTGGCGCTGGCAGGCTACCAGCGCAATGAAACGGTACAGGAGACGGGCGAGTTTGCCGTGCGAGGCGGCATTGTGGATATTTTTGGTGCTGATGGCAGTGCGGTGCGCGTGGACTTTTTTGGCGATGAGATCGACCAAATCAGAAAGCTGGACGTACTATCCCAGCGCAGCCAAGAGGAACTACAGCAGTTTGCGCTATCACCAGCTGTGGAAACGCCGCTGACGCATAAACAGGCGCAAAAGGCACTGCTGGAAATGGATAAGATCCTGAAAAACATTCCGCTTTCTGCGCAAAATGAGCAAAGCGAACGGTTGCGCCAGCTACATGATGGCATTGCCCAAGGCGATTATACGCAGAGCTATGAGGTGTTGTCGCTGTTTTTGCCAGCGTATACGGCGGTGGATTATCTGCCTGCCGGCAGCGTGCTGCTTTTGGATGAACCGATTCGCTTATCGGATGCGGCCCATTCTTCAGATTTAGAGATTCAATCTACGGTAGTAGAGCTTAAAGAAAAGGGCATGGCACCGCTGGGCTGGGAAAACCAGCTGGCGCCCTATGTGCATTTGACAGCCCCACCAGACGTATTTACGCTGTCCTGCTCGGCAGTTCAGCAGACCGGAGACAGCCATATTTTTCAAATACGCCCGGCCCAGGCACTACACGGTAGGTTTGATCTGCTGGCCGATGAACTGACCCTACGCAACAAACATGGATACCGCACGGTGCTGGCCCTACAAAATGAAAAACGATGCCAGACGCTCTATCAGTCGCTGCTGGACAGAGGCGTTTCCTGCGTGGTGGACAGCGGGATGAAAAACCCGCCGCAAAAGGGGCACACCGTTTTAACAGTGGCGCCGCTGGGCAGCGGGTTTGAAATGGGAGAGGAAAATTATCTCGTGTTTTCCGAACATGAGATTTTCCGTACCCAAGGTGCGCGTACGTCTGCCAAGCAGAAGAGCTCTTTGCAGGCAGCAATGCCGGCTGTTGACTTGAAAGTAGGGGATTATGCCGTACATGATGTGCATGGCATCGGTGTATACAAGGGACTGACCACCATCACGGTAGAGGGAAAACCCAAGGATTTTATGCTGATGGAATACCGCGGCGGGGATAAGCTCTATATCCCGGCCGATCAGGCGGATCGCCTGCAAAAATACATCGGCAATGACGATACGCCCAAGGTAAATAAGATGGGCGGCGCCGAGTGGGAAAAGGCGAAAAAGAAGGTTTCCAGCTCAGTGAAAAAGCTGGCGCAGGATCTGGTTTCGATCTATGCGGCCCGGCAGGCGATGACAGGCTATGCGTTTTCAGAGGACACAGCCTGGCAGGCAGAGTTTGAGCAGGCTTTCCCCTTTGAAGAAACAGAGGGACAGCTGCAAAGCGTAGAAGAAATTAAGCGGGATATGGAATCCAATAAGATCATGGATCGGCTACTGTGCGGCGACGTTGGATATGGCAAGACGGAGGTGGCGATGCGCGCCATCTTTAAATGCGTGATGGACGCCAAGCAGGCCATGGTGCTGGTGCCGACTACCATTTTGGCCCAGCAGCATTATGCGACGATGGCGGCCCGGTTTGAGGGCTATCCCATTCGTGTACAGGTATTGAGCCGGTTTAAGACCGCCAAAGAGCAAAAGTTGATCTTACAGGAGTTTGCCGACGGCGGCATCGATGTGCTTATCGGCACGCACCGTTTGCTGGCCAAGGATGTAAAACCGCATGATCTGGGGCTTCTGGTGGTGGATGAGGAACAACGGTTCGGCGTAGGACACAAGGAGACCATCAAGGATATGAAGCGCAGCGTAGACGTTTTGACGATGACGGCTACGCCTATTCCACGCACGATGGAGATGTCGTTGGTAGGGATCCGGGATATGTCGGTAATCCATACGCCGCCGGAGCAAAGGATTCCGGTAAATACGTATGTATCGCCGTATGATGCGGGGCTGATCCGCGAGGCAATCCATCGGGAGCTTGCCCGCGATGGGCAGGTATACATCCTATACAATAAGGTGCAGAGAATGGAATGGCTGGTGCATGAGCTGCGCCAGCTCGTGCCGGAGGCGCGTTTTACCATGGCGCATGGGCAGATGACGGAGAACCAGCTGGAAAGTGCGATGCTGCATTTTTATGAAAGAGAAGCGGACGTGCTGGTTTGTTCTACCATCGTGGAAAACGGCGTGGACATACCCTCTGCCAATACCATGATCGTGCTTGATGCGGACCACCTGGGGCTTTCCCAGCTGTACCAGCTAAGGGGGCGCGTTGGGCGAAGCACAAGGACGGCGTATTGTTATCTATTGTATGAGGCCAATAAGCAGATCAACGAAACAGCACAAAAGCGGCTGGATGCCATCAAGGAGTTTACAGATCTTGGCAGCGGCTTCCGCATTGCCATGCGCGATTTAGAGATCAGGGGCGCAGGCAACCTTTTGGGGCCGGAGCAGCACGGGCATATGGCAAACGTGGGATACGATACATACTGCAAGCTGCTGGCGGACGCTGTAAAACAGGCAAGGGGTGAGACGCCGGCACCGACGTTTGAAACCACGGTAGATGCACCGCTGGCTGCTTATCTGCCGGAGAAATATGTGGGCTCTAAAGAGCAAAAGGTGCAGGTGTACCGCAAGATCGCCAATATCACGGGCGTGCATGACGCGGAGGACTTGGAAAAGGAATTGCAGGATCGTTTTGGCCCGGTGCCGGAGGCAACGCGCCAACTGATCGAGATTTCGCTGCTGCGTGCGCTGGCACACGAGGCCGGCGTAGCAAGTGTGACTGTGCGACAGGGCCAAGCACGCATGAAATTTGCCTTGCAGGCGGAGGTGGACCCGCTCCAGATCATGCAGGCGGCGGAACGGTTTGGGCAAGGTGCACACTTTACAAAAGGGGAAACGCCGGGGCTGCTGTTGAAGCTGCCTAAGGCCTCTGCGGAGGAAATGACAGAGCAGACGATGGCATTTTTCAAGGATCTGACCCAGGCAAGCTGAGATTGAAACCGGGCAGCGAGTGCGGTATAATAACAAAAATATGTTTGATAACCGAGCTTTGTACAAGAGAGGATGGACGCCGATGAAAAAGAAATGGGCAGCTGCGGTGTTGGCAATGACGATGTGCGTTGGGCTGCTGACGGGCTGCGTATCGGTCAACCGCGATAAAGATAAGGCGCAGATCGTTGCCAAGGTAGGCGATGAGACGCTGACAAAGGAACAACTATACAGCCAGATGCAATCCTATCTATCCGCCTATGGCATGGAAGATGATCTTTGGGATGAAGGGCTGGACAGCCAGTTGAGAGAATATATGGACGAGCAGGGGGTAACCTTGGCCCAAAGCTGGATGGAGCTGCGTGTGGCAGCGGCAATTTGCGACCGGGATATGCCGTTGACGGAGGAAGAGATCGCAGAAGTAGAAGAGACCTATGCTGATGCGATAGACCAGGTAAAAACGCAGCTGGGTTATAATTCGGTATCGCCGGAAAGCTATGAAGGCAATATCGATGAGGATGTAGACGAATTTTTCCGTACCTATTATGCCACGGAAAATGCAGCCAGCTATAAAGAAGACCTTTTGCGCAACCAAAAGTACAACAAGCTGTATGAAAGTACGGTAAAGGATGTAAAGGCCGGGGATAAAGCGCTGGAAAACCGTTATAAAGAAGACCTGGCAGAGCAAAAGGAAACCTATGAGAAAACGCCAAGCGATTTTATGACTGCGATCACCAATGAATCTTCTGGCGACTACCTGCTGTATAAGCCAGAGAACTATCTGCTGGTCAAACAGATCCTAATTGAGTATCTGCCGGCAGACAAGACCAAGGTAGAAACGCTGTCCGAGGAAAAAACGACGCTGCAAGAAGAAGTGGATACCGCGCAGGAAAGCCTGGATACCAATCAGGAAAGCAAGGAAAGTGAGCAATCCACTTATGACGCTGCCAAGGAGGCATACGATAAGGCGGTTTCGGAGAACGATACCGCTACGGCAGAAACCAAAAAGCAGGAAATGGACGCCAGCCAGGAAAAGCTGGATGCCTATGATGAGAGCATCGCCCAGGCCCAAAAGGATCTGGATACCAAAAAGCCGCAGCTGGAAGCCAAGGAAACAGAACTGAACAATGCGATTCAGACGGCCCAGGCCAATGTACAGGCTAAGGTAGATGAGGCAATGCAAAAGGCAAAAGACGGAGAGGACTTTGATGCGCTCATCGAACAATACAATACAGACCCGGGTATGCAGGGAGATACGGTAACGGCAAAGATCGGCTATGTCATTGCACCGGATGATACCACATATGATGAGGATTTTGTGGCCGCGGCCCGCACGCTGACAAATAAGGGAGATCTAACGCAAACAGCCACCACGTTTGGGGTGCATATCATCCGCCTGCAGATGGATGCCGCGGCTGGGGAGCTGCCGTACGACCAGGGAGGTAAGGAAGTGGTGGCTTCCAAAGAGGATGAGGTAGCCAAGGAAGAGGTTTGGACGGAAAAAATGGAGCAATGGGCCAAGGAGTTGGACGCAAAGGTGTATGAGAGCCGCGTGGCCTTTGTCAAATAACGAAGAATAAATAAGAATGAAAAAGCCAGGCAGTAAAAACTGCCTGGCTTTTGTTAACAAGAATGCGTTACGTAAGATACGATGCCAGGGGAGATAGCTCCAATTCCCCTTGATAGGCGGAGAGAAACTTCATTAGCTGCTGCGCGATGATGTGAACCCCGCCTGCCCGTTCGCTTTCGATGTTGATGGCAATGAGCGGCTCGTGGAGGGAAAGGCGGAGGAGAAACCAGCCGTCGCCTTCCTCGGGGGAAAACTGGACACGGATGCCTTCATGGTTTTCCGGAGCGAGCTGAAAAGAGGGCTGCGTATCGGCATAGGCAAAGAGCGCCTGGATGAGCGACTGGCCGAAATCACGAAACGCATCTGTGCGAATGGCCAAGCGGAATTCACAGCTCTCCGCGGGCTCTGAAAGATCGGCAAGAAGGTCCGCGATGCAAAGCCCTTTCTGGTGCAGGCGAGCCACTTCGATGACAAGACGCGTGGCAAGATATGCACCGTCGTCCAAAAAATAATTTTCCTTTAAGGCGGCGTGCCCGCTGGTTTCGATGGCAAGCGGCGTATATTGGCCGGCATGGTTTAAGCGGATCGCCTCATTGATGACGTTTTTGTAGCCGCGCTTAAAGCGGCGATGTATTCCACCGTGCGCCTTGATGAACTCTGCCAGCCCTGTGGAGGTAATGGAATCCGTCACGATGGCAGCTCCCGGCGTTTCACGGAGCAAAACAGCGGAGATGACCGCGATCAGTCGGTTTTTATTCAGCACAACGCCGCCTTTGTCTACGGCGCCTACACGGTCTACATCGGTATCAAAAATCAAACCAAAATCGGCATTGTGCCGGATCACAGCGTCTACAAGGCTTTGCATGGCCTCGGCATTTTCGGGATTGGGAATATGATGTGGAAAATGCCCGTCTGGCTCCAAAAACTGGCTGCCTTGAATATCCGCCCCCAAGGGCTGCAACACCTTTTCAGCATAAAAGCCACCGGCCCCGTTGCCGGCGTCCACAAGGATTTTCAGCCCTTTGAGCGGCTGGGTCTGGCCGGTTTCCTGTTGAATTTTTTGACGCAGTCCCTCAGCATAGATAGAAATGAAGTCAAATGTCTGCACCTGGCCCGCCCGGCCGCGGGGCAAATCCCCTTCAGATAGGCGAAGAAGCGCTGTAATTTCACCGGATTCCAAACCACCCTGACAAGTGAAAAACTTCATTCCGTTGCGATCGCTGGGCAGGTGGCTAGCAGTCAGCATCACGGCGCCATCGCAATGTGTTTGATCGGATACGGTTGTCATAAACATAGCGGGTGTGCTGGCCATCCCACAATCGAGCACAAAAAGGCCGCAATCCGCTAGCGCGGTAATACAGGCCTCTTTCAAAGCGGGGCCAGAAAGCCGAGCGTCCATCCCAACGGCTACGCGGAGGACTGAGTGCTGGGTGCGCTCAGCCAGCCAAAGGGCGAAGGCACGGCTGAGCGTGTCTACCTCCTTGGCCGTTAAATTGGCCTGCGGGCCCATGGCGACTCCGCGTATATCGCTTCCGTTTTGCAAACTGGATAGCTGCATTATGTCTTGCTCCTAACGACATACAAATGTCTTTTTTATTTGTTTTATTGTACTGGTATTGATGGGCGGTTGCAAGCGCGGCGCGATACGCAATGAGGCATTTGGAAAAAAATGTTTTTTACATAAAAAAACTTTCCTGATAAAAACCTGCCAATTAGCAGAAAATATCGGCAACAGAGGTAGAAGTTTGCATAAGGCAGGAGGAACATGAATGAAAGCGACAGGGATCGTACGCAGAATCGACGAATTGGGAAGAGTCGTGGTGCCAAAGGAGATCCGGCGGACGCTGCGCATCCGTGAAGGAGATCCTTTAGAGATATTCACAGACCGAAATGGAGAGATCATTCTAAAAAAATATTCCCCGATGGGAGAACTGGGCGCCTTTGCTAAGGAATATGTGGAGGCGCTGAATAAGTCCTTGGGGCATATTGCGATGATTTGTGACCGTGACAGCGTCATTGCAACCGCCGGGGTGCAGAAGAAAGAATATCTGGACCACGCAGTCAGCCGTGAGATGGAACAGGCCATGGAGCAGAGAAAGCCTATTCTTGCCGACCGGCGAAGCGGAGGAAATCCCATGCCAATTACCGAGCAGGACAACGCCAGCCAGACCGTCGCTCAGATCGTTGTGCCTGTGATCAGCGAAGGGGAGGCTACGGGCGCTGTAGTACTGCTGTCAAGGCAGGAGGACTGCAAGTTTGGAGAAACGGAGCTTAAGGTAGCGCAGACAACAGCTGGGTTTTTGGGACGCCAGCTGGAACAATGAATCCGTGAAAAAGGCCGCTGAGAAAGCGGCTTTTTTTCTGGGGTTTTTTGACGGAAGATGCTATAATAAAGCACATACATGAAAGAGAAACGAGCAGAGAGGAGGGCCATCGGCATGAAAAAAGGGTTTGCGCACGGCGCGGCAAAGCTTGGCAGTGCAGGGCTGCTATGCAGCGCCATTGGCTCTCTATTTCGCATTATGCTGGCCGGTTGCATTGGAACAATGGGCATTGCCTACTACCAGCTGGCCTATCCGATCTATGTGCTTTTAACAGTGGTGGCTACCTCTGGCATCCCGGCAGCCATCAGCAAGCGGGTTTCAGAATTTGCTGCTCTTGGAGACTATCGGACCGCACATTATTTTTTTGTGACCTGTTTTCGGGCGCTTTTGCTGGCCGGTCTGGGCGGCTCTGTACTGCTGGCTGCGGGGTCGTTCTGGATTGTGCGGATGCAGGGCGTCTCAGAGGCGTGGATGACGATCCTATCGTTATCACCGGCGGTCTTCTTTATGAGCGGCATTGCGGCCTATCGAGGCTATTTCCAGGGCCTGCAGGAGATGGCACCCACGGCTGTTTCGCAGCTGGTGGAGGAAATCGTAAAAACGGTGTTGGGGCTGGGGTTGGCCTACTGGCTGATCCATAGCAGCACACTGCTGGCGTCGGTAGGGGCGCTGGCGGCCATTCCTGCGGCGGAGCTGTGCTCGCTGGTGTATTTGATGATCCGTTATGGACGCGGGAAAAATGCGCTGATGCATGAAGTGAGGATAAGCCCGCATGTACGCGTATATCCGGAAAAAAAGAAAATTCGCAAAGATCTGTTGCATTTGGCTTTGCCCATTACCCTGGCGGCCGCCGCGATGAGTCTGGTATCGCTGGTGGATAATTTTATGGTCATCAATTTATTGAAATCCAGTGGATTTTCCCAAGCGATGGCGGAGAGTAGGTTTGGATTGATGACAGGCTATGTGAGCCCGATTGTCTACGTGCCGGTGAGCATTTCGACAGCGCTGCACATGAGCTTGGTGCCAAGCATTTCTGCGAGCCTAAAACTGAGACGATTTAAGGAATGCACGATAAATACCGGGATCGGATTAAAGTTGACTACGCTGCTGGGGCTGCCATGTATGGCGGGGCTGATGTTGCTGGGGCCGCTTTTGCTACAGTTGATTTTTCCGGGTACGCTGGCAGAAGGCGACCATGCGGCGGTATCGGCTATGCTGATGCGGGTAATGGCCATCGGGCTATTTTGTTTGATGGCGACACAAACTTGTACAGGCATTTTGCAGGGCCTGGGCTTGCAGAACATCCCGGTAAGGAATTTGGCGGCTGGGCTTTTGGCCAAGATTGTGGTGTCGCTTGTGTTGCTGAAAATCCCAAGCCTCAATGTTGTAGGGGCCGCCATCGGCACGGTGGCGTGCTATGCGGTCTGTGCGCTGATGGATCTATATCGTATTTTGCATGAGCTAAGAGCGCAGTTTTCCTTGATGGAAATTTTGGTAAAGCCGATGCTGGCAACCTTAGGGATGGCCGCAGCGGTGGGGATCGTATGGATGGCGCTGCACAGTGTAAATGGGTGGATCTTGTTTTTGTGCGCAACGGCAGTTGGCATTGTCGTGTATTTTGCGCTGGTGGTAGGGTTCCATATTGTTACGACGGAGGATCTTAGAATGCTGCCGGGCGGCATCAAGCTGGATTCTTGGCTGCGCGAAAAGAGAATTTGGAGGGATATCTGATGGGGATACTCATTGTTGGGCTGGGGCCGGGGCCGAAAGGATATATCACAGGCCAGACTGTGCTGGCGCTGGAAAAGGCGGAGGCCTGCTATGTGCAGACGGCCTTGCATCCCAGTATCGAGATTGTAAAGCAAGCGGGCATAGATTTTATTTCGTTGGATGAAGAATATCAAAAGGCGCAGGATTTTGATGCACTCAACCGGGCTGTAGCGGAAAAAATTGTGGAGGCAGGCCGGGAAAGACGTATTGTATTTGCCGTTACGGGAGAAGCTAGTCAAGGACAAAGCGCTGTACAGACGGTTTGGAATAGGGCTAAGGAGCTTGGCATAGAAGTGGGGATTCTGCCGGGACTGAGCACGGCTGCCGCTGCAATGGCCGCAGCGGGCGCACCCTGTGAACAAGGGGTACAAACGCACTATGAAGCGCTGGATCTTTTAAGATTGGATTGTGGAAAGTGCCAGGTGATCTGTGATTTGGATCAGACACTAAAGGCAAGCCAATGCAAGGTTGACCTGATGGAGCTGTATCCGGAGGACTGGCGGGTAGCTCTGGTATGGGCGGATGCCGAACAGATGCATCATCACTGGTGCCCCCTGTATGAGATGGATCGACAGCCCCATTTTGATGCGACCAGCTGCTTGGTAGTGCCGCCGCTGCCCTTTGAAAAGCGCAAGCGCTATGTATATGCAGATTTGCAGAAAATCGCCGGCATACTGCGTGCGCCAGGCGGATGCCCCTGGGATGCAGAGCAGACACATTTTTCCTTGAAATCCGCCATGCTGGAGGAGGCTTGTGAAGCGATTGCAGCGGTGGATGAAGGCGACATGGAGCACCTATGCGAGGAGCTGGGCGATGTGTTGCTGCAGGTGGCGATGAATGCGGAAATTGCGCAGGAGCAGATGGAGTTTACGCCTGTGGACATATGTAGCGGAATCTGTGAAAAGCTGATCCGCCGTCATCCGCACGTTTTTGGCAGCGTAACGGTCAGCGGGACAGGCGAGGTGTTGAAAAACTGGGAAGAGATCAAAAAAACGGAAAAAGGGCATACACAGGAAGATTCTCTGTTAAAGGGCGTAGGAGATGGGCTGCCTGCCCTGATGCGTGCGCAGAAGATCCAAAAGAAGGCCAAGAGCATCGGCTTTGACTGGCAGGCGCCAGAGCCGGCGGCCGGCAAGGTAAAAGAGGAACTGGCCGAGCTGCTGGAGGCGCTGCAAGAGGGCCCGGTGCGTACAGAGGAAGAAGCGGGTGATTTGCTGTTTGCCGCGGTAAATGTGGTGCGGCTTTGCGGCGTACATGCGGAAACGGCGCTGATGGCCGCTTGTGAGAAGTTTATACGCCGTTTTCGTGCGATGGAACAGGCGGCCGTACGATCGGGAATAACGCTAAGCAGCCAAACACTGGAAACGCTGGATGGGCTGTGGGAAGAGACAAAGCGCCTGGAAAAGCAAGAAAAAGCTTGACATTCTAGACCGTTTGTTGGAAAATGGTCAAGACATAAAACGAGAAAAATTTGCGCTTGGCGCAACTATCACTAGGAGGGCACGAATATGAACAAAACTGAATTGATCGGTTGTGTAGCCGAAAAGAGCGGTTTGGCCAAGAAAGACGCAGAAAAAGCGGTAAATGCTGTATTGGATGCAGTGGTAGAAACCCTGAAAGCGGGCGAAAAGGTACAGCTGGTTGGCTTTGGCAACTTCGAAGTGCGTGAACGCGCTGCGCGCAAGGGTATCAATCCGTTGACCAAACAGCCGATGGATTTCCCGGCTACCAAGGTGCCGGCTTTCAAAGCGGGCAAAGCCTTGAAAGACGCTATCAAATAAAAACATACCCAAAAAGAGCCGAGGATATTCGGCTCTTTTTTTGTGCCAGTAAGACCGCCCTTTGTCTTTTATAGGGAAGGACGGAAAAATATGATATAATAACATCATCTGGAGGTTGAAGATGCGAATTGATAAATATTTGAAAGTATCACGGATCATCAAGCGGAGAACTGTGGCGCAGCAGGCGTGCCAGGCGGGAAGGATACAAATCAACGGAAAGGTGGCCAAGCCCTCGGATAAGGTAGAGGTAGGCGATGTGCTGACCATTCAGTTGGGAGAAAAGACATATACATATGAGGTATTGATGGTGACTGAACATGCGACAAAGGAGAATGCGGATATGATGTTCCGCGCCGTATTATGAGCCAGCCGAGAATCAAGACCGGGCTGGGCCTGGATGCACATGCGTTTGCAGAGAACCGCACTTTGATTTTGGGCGGTGTGTTGATCCCGTATGAAAAGGGATTGATGGGTCATTCAGACGCCGACGTGCTTTGCCACGCCATCAGCGATGCACTGTTGGGCGCAGCGGGATTGGGGGACATTGGGCAGCATTTTCCAGATACCGACCCTATCTACTTTGGAGCAAGCAGCATCATGCTATTGCAATGTTGTGCGGAAAAGGTGCGCCAGTCGGGATATGCCGTAGGAAATGTGGATGCGGTGGTCATCGCCCAAGAACCCAAAATTGGCCCGCATACCGAGCATATGACGCATCATATTGCCCAGGCGCTGGGCATAGAGCCTGCGCAGGTGAATATCAAGGCAACTACGACCGAGCATATGGGCTTTACGGGACGCAAGGAGGGCATAGCGGCCCAGGCGGTATGCTTATTGGAAAGGATTGACTAAATGGCAAGACGGAGGCGCAGAAGAGGGGAAAACCTGTTGGACCGCTGGCGCGGATCGGCAGTTTATCCATTCTTAATGATCGGGATTGTAGGGGCCATCGTCGTGCTTTGCTGGCTGCTGGTATCCCAAGTGGCCATGCCGCTGATCCAATCTTGGTTTGGGCCAAAGATTACGGAAGTGCCGCTGCCCACGCAGCAGACGGAGATCGGAGATTTATCAGATAAAATACGAGAGGTGCTGCTGACCAATAAGTTTAAGTATGTGGCTAGGCCGATCCTGTTGGGGGATGAGGTGTACTTTTCTTCCGGACAGGACAACTACTACAATCCCTTGATGAAAGAAATTTATGTGGCCAAGCAGGATACGGCAAACTCAGTGACGCCTACAAGGATAGAGGGCATTGAAGCAGAAGGCGATATTCTGGCGCTGGATGTAAGCGCGGATTATATCGTATACATTGATACGAAAAAGGATACCGCTATGGCAGACGGCGGCGTGATACCGGGGCGTGCCATCATGTATTTATATAACCGCAGCACACAACAGACTGAAAAGCTCAAGGATATTCCATACGACTGTCCAGACGTATTTTTAACAGGGAAGTATGTGGTCTGGGTGGAGCGTACGGGCGAAACGCAGGATAAGCTTTATATGATGGATCTGACGACCAAAGAAGTCACGACGTTGGCGACATACGAGGATTCCCCGATGGGCGTTTCGCCGCCGGGCGTATGCAGCACTGATATTGTCTGGGTAGAGCCGCACCCGGATCAGCCAGACAGCGAACAGTATAATGTAATTAAGACGTTGTCCCTGGGAGAAAACGCCGGAACGGTGACAACCTATGAGCCGGGGATGTATGCGTTTAAGCCGATGACAAATGGCTCTGCCATCATATGGAGCGATAATTTTGCCAGCGCCGACGCCAATCTGTATCTATCGCAAAACGGCGCAATGCCGAAAAAACTGGCGGAGAATGTATCGGGATATGGGATTGCAGATAACTTTGTAGCGTACTGCCAGAATGGACGCATTTATGTCTATTTCCTGGCAACGGGAGAGTTGGCACAGCTTTCCAAATCCACCGAATACGCGATGCTGGCGGATGTATCCAGCCATGGAGTGACGTGGTTTGACATTACAGATAAAAACAGGGAACGCGATATTTTGAAATTCGCGGTGGTGGACTGAAAGACGATGGCAAAAACAAAAACGATTTTTTACTGCACAAACTGCGGGCATGAATCACCCAAATGGGTGGGACGTTGCCCTGGCTGTGGAGAATGGAATACCATGGAAGAGCAGCCTGTGGTCAAATCCGCGGGCGGGAAAACAAAACCATGGAAGCCGGCAGCAAAGCCTGTGCCGTTGGCGCAGGTGGATGTGACGCCGGCAGGGCATTTACAGACCGGGATCGAAGAGCTGGATCGTGTTTTAGGCGGTGGCCTCATTGAAGGTGCGGTCGTGCTGGTAGGAGGAGAACCCGGCGTTGGGAAATCCACGCTGCTGCTCCAGGCCTGCGAGAGAATTGCTAGGCAAGGTAAAAAAGTGCTCTATGTTTCAGGGGAGGAATCGGCCCGGCAGATCAAGCTGCGGGCGCTGCGGCTAGGCACGCTATCTGAGGATCTATTGGTGTTGGCGGAAACGGATATGGAAGCGGTATGCCAAGCCATGGAGGAAAGCCAGGCGCAGCTTGTCATCATCGATTCCATTCAAACGATGACACAGCCGGGGATGGCAAGCGCGATGGGCAGTGTTTCCCAAATTCGGGAATGTACAGCTTCTGCGCTCAGAATTGCAAAAACAACGGGCGCTACGGTGATTTTGGTGGGGCATGTGACCAAGGAGGGGGCCATTGCCGGCCCGCGTGTATTGGAGCATATGGTGGATACCGTGTTGTATTTTGAGGGAGAGCGGCAATCTACGCTGCGCATTTTGCGGGCGGTGAAAAACCGGTTTGGCTCTACCAATGAAATTGGCGTATTTGCCATGACAGAACACGGCATGGAGGAGATGAAAAACCCTTCGGAGGTGCTGCTAAGCCAGCATACCAAAGGCGTGGCGGGCAGTGCGATTACCTGCTCGATGGAGGGGAGCAGGCCGGTTTTGTGCGAAATACAGTCGCTGGCGGCCACTACATCCTTTGGACAGCCGCGGCGTATGGCCACAGGGGTAGACTACAACCGAATGCTGTTGATGATTGCGATTATGGAGCGGCGTGCAGGCGTGCCGCTGTACAACCGCGATGTATACACAAACGTAGTAGGGGGCATGAAAATTGCGGAGCCTGCCAACGACCTGGCGATGGTGATGGCCATTGCATCTGCAGCCACGGGGCAGCCGCTCAAAGAAGGGGTGGCGGCCATAGGAGAAGTGGGGTTAACAGGTGAGGTGCGCATGGTTACCCAGCTGGAGCGGCGGGCGTCAGAGTGTGCAAAAATGGGCTTTACCACGCTTTTGGTGCCAAAAGAAGCCTTAAAAGCCTCTGGAATCAAGGCGGGGGTGCGCTTTGCTGGGGTTGGTAGCGTAGCAGAGGCACTTTTCCTTGGCCTAGAGCCAAAACGTAAGGGGATGGATACGGCAGAGGAAAATTGACAAGGGATGGTTTATGCCGTATCATTAAAAATACACCATTTGATAAAAAAGGGGGGAAAGGCTGTGTTTGAAATTGGCGACCGGGTGGCATATCCGATGCATGGGGCCGGGATTGTTGAGCTGATCGAAGAAAAAGAGATTTTGGGCCAGCTCCAGCGCTATTATGTGCTCAGGTTCGCCTTAGGCGGCATGAAGGTGATGGTGCCTGTTGAAGGGAAAGATATTGGCCTACGCGCCATCATCGGCAAAGAAGAAGGGATGAAAGTTCTGGAATTTTTGTCTCAGCCCTGCGGGGAGGAATGCGATAACTGGAACCGCAGGTACCGGGAAAATTTGGAAAAGATGCGCACAGGCAGTATCTTTGATACGGCAGAAGTAGTGCGTGCCCTGAGCCATCGAGACAAGGAGAAGGGGCTTTCTACCGGGGAAAAAAAGATGCTGAGCTCCGCCAAACAGATTTTAGCCAGCGAATTGATCCTCTCTCTGGATATGGAAGAACAAGACGTGTTAGCACGCATCGAACAGGCTGTATAGAAGCGGTGCTGTTTGAGATAGAATTCCATGTAGAGAGGAGGTGAATGCGCATGAAAAAACTGCTTCGTTTGGGATTTTCTATTGGACTGGGAGCCTTATGTATCGGTATCCTGACGCTGGTGGCCAGCTTATTGAGCTGGATCAAACTGGTGGATGTGTATACCGTGGTTTCTTCATCGGTCATAGCAGGGGTATATATCGGCGTCGGCGTGCTTGGCATGCTGCTGGGCTTTATTTTCTATCCGAAGATGATGCGCGGCATTGCAGGCGGCATGAAACGCATAGAAGCAAAGCTGACACAGGTGCCCATGCAGGATGTTCTCTCCGGTATACTGGGGCTGATCGTCGGGCTGATACTAGCACTATTACTTTCTACTCTTATTAATCGCATTCCTATTCCCTGGCTTTCAATGCTGCTTTCCGTAATCGTCTATGTGCTGCTTGGCTATTTGGGCGTGGCGGTCGCGGTGCGGAGAAAATCTGAACTGGGCATCGTGGAAAAAATTACGGAGGCCAAGGGCGCGGAAGAACATGAAGAAACCGAGGAGGAGCCCGCGCCGCGTGGCACGGTGACGGGCCGCAGCAGAAAAAAGGCGGAAAGGCAAAAGCCGCCTGCGCCAAAGATTCTGGATACTTCCGTGATCATAGATGGACGTGTGCTGGCTGTAGCAAATGCAGGATTTTTGGAAGGCAAGATCATCGTTCCTTCCTTTGTGCTGCAAGAGCTGCGGCATATTGCGGATTCTGCTGATGCGTTGAGAAGGCAGAGAGGCCGAAGGGGCTTGGATATCTTGCAGCAAATGCAGCAGGATTCCAACCGTGTGGTGGTCATTGAAAAGGAATATGAAAATACAGAAGTAGACGAACAGCTCATCCTGCTTGCCAAAGAGATGAAGGGAAACATCGTAACCAACGATTTCAACCTGAACAAAGTGGCGACGGTGAAGGGTGTGAAGGTACTGAATATCAACGAGTTGGCCAGCTCGTTGAAGCCGGCAGTTATGCCTGGCGAGGATATGCTTTTGCAGATCGTCAGAGAAGGCAAGGAGCCGGGACAGGGCGTAGCGTACCTGGAAGATGGCACGATGGTCGTAGTGGACAGCGGCGCATCGCACATAGGGAGCACCACCTCGGTGTATGTTACCTCCGTGCTGCAAACGGCAGCGGGGCGTATGGTGTTTGCCAAGGCCAATTAAAATTCAATAAACGTAAAAAGCCATGTGCCCGCGGAGGGCACATGGCTTTTCGCATTCCCGCGAAAAATGACAAAAAAACGTCAATTGGCAGCGACGCCATTGACGAATAAGACAAGTTGTGATATAGTCGTAAATTGCACAAGTATTCCCGCGATACACGGATTTACCATGGAAAAAGGAAATCAAAAAATTCCTTCTTTCTCCGCTATTGTACAGTGCTTTGTATACAAAATCAAGAGCGAATCTTTTCCGTGTATGTATGGATAGAAAAGTATAAAAAGGATTGGGAGTGAAGCATCCATGGTTCATGAAATTCTTCTGGGCGGCAGAAAGAAAATGAGCTTTTCACGCATCGACGAGGTCCTGGAAATGCCCAACCTAATTGAGATCCAAAAAGAATCTTACCGCAAATTTGTGGAAGAAGGACTCAAAGAGGTATTTGCGGATATTTCCCCCATCACGGGTTATGGCGATAACCTAGTGCTGGAGTTTGTGGATTATACGCTGGATAACAACCCGAAATATTCTGTAGAAGAGTGTAAGGAACGCGACGTCAACTATGCAGCGCCGTTGCGGGTGACGGTGCGCCTAATTAACCGTGAGACAGGCGAAGTGAAAGAGCAGGAAGTCTTCATGGGCGATTTCCCCTTGATGACGGAAACCGGCACTTTCATCATCAACGGCGCAGAACGCGTAATCGTGAGCCAGTTGGTGCGTTCTCCCGGTGCCTATTACAATATGGAAACGGACAAGATGGGCAAACAGCTTTTCTCATCCACCATCATTCCGAACCGTGGCGCCTGGCTGGAGTACGAAACGGACGCCAACGACGTGATGTGGGTACGCGTAGACCGTACGCGCAAGCTGCCCGCTACCGTGCTGATGCGCGCGCTTGGCTGTGGGACGGATGAGGAGATCCTGGCAAAGTTCGGGGAAGAGAAGCTTATCATCGATACCATCCGTAAGGACAGCGCCAAGACGGACCCGGAAGGCGTGATCGAGATCTATAAGCGCCTGCGTCCGGGTGAACCGCCGACGGAGGAGAGCGCACGTTCCCTGTTTAATTCTTTATTGTTTGATCCGCGTCGTTATGACTTGGCGCGTGTGGGCCGCTATAAAATCAATAAAAAACTAGGTCTTGTGGATCGTTTGGCCGGGCAGACGCTGGCAGCAGATGTCATCAATCCGTATACTGGAGAGGTCATGGCTGTTGCGGGCCAGCAGATAGACCGTGCCGAGGCAGAACGCCTACAGGCATCCGGCATTAATGAGGCGGAAGTGGTCGTAGAGGAAGGGACGCTGAAGATTTTCGGCAATAACTTTGTAGACCTGGAGCCCTTTGTAGACTTTGACTTAAAGGAAATCGGCATTACGGAAAAAGCGCATTTCCCGACCTTTATGGAGATCCTCAACAGCAAGGAGAGCTGGGAGGAGGGTGAACTGCGCCGTGAAATGGCAAACCGTGTGCATGACCTGATGCCAAAGCACATCCACCCGGATGATATCATGGCGTCGTTAAACTATATGATCTGTCTGTATCATGGCGTAGGGCGTACTGACGATATAGACCATCTGGGCAACCGCCGCCTGCGCTGCGTTGGCGAACTGTTGCAAAACCAGATCCGTGTGGGGCTGTCCCGCCTAGAGAGAGTGGTGCGCGAGCGCATGAGCATCCAGGATATGGATGTGGCAACGCCGAGCAATCTTATCAATATCCGTCCGGTGTCTGCGGCCATCAAGGAGTTTTTCGGAAGCAGCCAGCTAAGCCAGTTTATGGATCAGACCAACCTACTGGCAGAGCTGACGCATAAGCGCCGTCTGTCTGCGCTGGGTCCTGGCGGTCTGAACCGTGAGCGCGCCAGCTTTGAGGTGCGCGACGTGCATCATTCGCATTACGGACGCATGTGCCCGATTGAAACGCCGGAAGGCCCGAACATCGGCTTGATCGGCTCTTTGGCCACGTATGCGCGCGTGAACGAATACGGCTTTATCGAAACACCGTACCGCAAGGTTATTCATGGCGAAGGTGTGGTAACGGACGAAGTGGTATACATCACGGCGGACGAGGAAGACAACTACATTGTGGCTCAAGCCAACGAATCGGTGGACGAAAACGGCCGCTTTACGCATGACCGCGTAACCAGCCGCTTCCGCAAGGAGATCAATGAATTCCCGCGGGAACAGATCGATTTGATGGATGTTTCCCCCAAACAGCTAGTATCCGTGGCCACGGCGATGATTCCGTTTTTGGAAAACGACGATGCCAACCGCGCATTGATGGGCTCTAACATGCAGCGCCAGGCGGTGCCGCTGCTCAATCCGCAGGTACCGGTGGTAGGAACAGGGATGGAATACAAAGCCGCACATGACTCTGGCATGGTGGTTTTGAGCAAGCGCGACGGCGTGGCCAAGAAGGTGACGGCCGATGAAATCGTCATTGAAGGCGACGACGGCGTGACCGATCGCTTTAAGCTGATTAAATATAAGCGCTCCAACCAAAACACCTGTATCAATCAGCGTCCACTGATTACGGCGGGGCAGCGCGTGAACAAGGACCAGGCACTGGCGGACGGCCCGTCCACCAGCCAGGGTGAAATCGCGCTAGGACGAAATATCCTCATCGGCTTTATGCCGTGGGAGGGCTATAACTATGAAGACGCTATGCTGATCAGCGAAAAGATGGTGAAAGAGGATGTGTTTACCTCTATTCACATCGAGGAGCTGGAATGCGAAGCACGCGACACCAAACTGGGGCCGGAAGAGATTACCCGCGACATCCCGAACGTAGGGCCGGAGGGCCTGAAGGATTTGGATGATGAGGGCATTATCCGCGTGGGTGCGGAGGTACACTCCGGCGATATTCTGGTCGGCAAGGTGACGCCCAAGGGTGAAACCGAGCTGACGGCAGAGGAACGCCTGCTTAGAGCCATCTTTGGCGAAAAGGCGCGCGAGGTGCGCGATACCTCGCTGCGTGTGCCGCATGGTGAAGGCGGCATTGTTGTAGACGTAAAGATCTTTACGCGTGAAAATAAAGATGAGCTGCCGGCCGGCGTCAACGAACTGGTACGTGTATACATTGCGCAGAAGCGCAAGATCAGCGTGGGCGATAAAATGGCGGGCCGACATGGAAACAAGGGCGTTATCTCCCGTATTTTGCCGGAAGAGGATATGCCGTTTATGCCGGATGGTACGCCGTTGGAAATCGTGCTGAATCCGCTGGGCGTGCCGAGCCGTATGAATATCGGCCAGGTCTTGGAGACACACTTGGGCTTGGCGGCCAAGGCGCTGGGCTTTGAGGTTGCCACCTCTGTATTTGACGGTGCGACCGAAGAGGAGATCCAGGAGCTGCTGGTGAAAGCCGGCTACCCTGCGGACGGAAAGATCCAGCTGCGCGACGGCCGCAGCGGCGAACCGTTTGAAAACCCGGTGACGGTAGGATACATGTATATCTTAAAGCTGCATCACTTGGTAGACGAGAAAATCCATGCCCGCTCTACCGGCCCGTATTCCTTGGTTACCCAGCAGCCGCTGGGCGGCAAGGCTCAGTTCGGCGGCCAGCGTTTTGGGGAAATGGAGGTTTGGGCGCTGGAAGCGTACGGCGCAGCCCATACCCTGCAAGAGATCCTGACGGTAAAGAGCGACGATGTGGTGGGCCGCGTAAAGACGTACGAGGCCATCATCAAGGGCGAAAACACGCCGGAGCCTGGCATACCGGAATCCTTTAAGGTTTTGATTAAAGAATTGCAGAGCTTGGCGCTGGATATTAAGGTGCTTAACGAAAACCATGAGGAGATCAAGATCCGTGATTCGGCGGAGGAAGAGATGGAGCTGATGGATCGCCACGAGCAGGAACGCAGAAATATTCTGCTGCAAAGCGCGGACTACGTGCAGGCAGCAGACCAGAGCGTGGACGGCGATCTGGGCGACGAGACGGATATTCAGGATGCCCATGGCGGCGATGCGTTCGATATTGCCGGGGTGCATGAGATCGTATTGGACGACGATCTGCTGGGATTGGATGACGACGCCTTTGCAGACCTGGATGATGAAGAATAAGCACGCTTGTACTGTTAAGATAGATTTGGAGGTTGGCGCTTCATGGTAGAACTCAACAACTTCGACAGCATACAGATCGGCTTGGCTTCTCCGGAACAGATATTGACCTGGTCCCACGGAGAAGTGAGAAAGCCGGAAACCATCAATTACCGGACGTTGAAGCCTGAAAAGGACGGCCTGTTCTGCGAACGCATTTTTGGACCTACAAAGGACTGGGAATGCCATTGCGGAAAATACAAGCGCGTACGCTATAAAGGCATGGTGTGCGACAAGTGCGGCGTAGAGATCACCCGCGCCAAAGTGCGCCGCGAACGCATGGGGCATATTACGCTGGCAGCCCCGGTCAGCCATATCTGGTATTTCAAAGGCATCCCCAGCCGCATGGGTCTGCTGCTGGATATGTCGCCGCGCTCACTGGAAAGGGTGCTGTACTTTGCCGCCTATGTGGTATTGGATCCGGGCAACACGAATTTGACCTATAAGCAGGTCATCAACGATAGAGAACTGCGCGAGGCAGAGGAAAAGTACGGCCGTGACGCATTCCGTGTTGGCATGGGTGCAGAAAGCGTAAAAGAGCTGTTAAAGGCAGTGGATTTGGAAGCTACAAGCGAACAGCTGAAAAAGGAAGTTAACGATTTTTCCGGGCAAAAACGGCTGCGTGCTATCAAGCGCTTGGAAGTCGTGGAAGCATTTAGAAAATCCAATAACAAGCCGGAATGGATCATCCTGGATGTGATCCCGGTTATCCCCCCGGAGCTGCGCCCGATGGTACAGTTGGACGGCGGCCGGTTTGCTACCAGCGATTTGAACGACCTTTATAGAAGAGTCATCAATCGGAACAACCGCTTAAAACGCCTGTTGGAGCTGAAAGCGCCCGATATCATAGTGCGCAACGAAAAGCGCATGCTGCAAGAGGCGGTAGACGCTTTGATTGATAACGGCCGCAGGGGCCGCCCGGTTACGGGGCCGGGGAACCGCGCGCTTAAATCCTTATCCGATTTGCTGCGCGGTAAACAGGGTCGTTTCCGTCAAAACCTTTTGGGCAAACGTGTAGACTATTCCGGTCGAAGCGTTATCGTGGTAGGGCCGGAGCTGAAAATGTATCAATGCGGCCTGCCAAAGGAAATGGCGCTGGAATTGTTTAAGCCATTTGTATTGAAAAAACTGGTACAGGAAAACCATAGCCACAATGTGCGCCAGGCCAAAAAGCTGGTGGAACGTTCGGATAGCCGGGTTTGGGATGTACTGGAAGATATCATCAAAGAGCATCCGGTGCTGCTGAACCGCGCCCCTACGCTGCATAGACTGGGCATCCAGGCATTTGAGCCGATTTTGGTGGAAGGCCGCGCGCTGAAAATCCATCCGTTGGTGTGTACGGCATACAACGCCGACTTTGACGGCGACCAGATGGCCGTGCATATTCCCCTGTCCGTTGAGGCGCAGGCGGAGGCCAGGTTCCTGATGCTTTCGGTGAACAACATGCTAAAACCTCAGGATGGTAAGCCGGTTGTTTCCCCGACGCAGGATATGGTTATGGGAATGTACTATCTGACGATTATCCAGCCGGGTGCCAAGGGAGAAGGATCGGTATTTGCGGATGAAAACGAGGCTGTGATGGCCTATCAGCTGGGGTATGTGGCATTGCAGGCCAAGGTCAAGGTGCGCCGCACGGGCGAGTTTAATGGTAAACGCATCTCTAAAACCATCGATACTACGGTGGGCCGTATCATCCTCAACCAGAGCATTCCGCAGGATCTGGGGTATGTAGACCGCACTGATGAAGAGCATTGCCTTGATTTGGAAATTGAGTTTACCGTCGATAAAAAGCAGCTGTCCAAAATCATCGAGCGCTGCTTCCAACGGTATGATACGACCAAAACGGCTGCGATGCTGGATGAGATCAAGCGTCTCGGATTTATGTATTCCACAAAGGGCGCTATCACGGTTAGCGTTTCGGATATGACGGTGCCGGAGGAGAAACCAGCGCTGCTGGCCAAGGCAGATGAAAAGGTTTCCCAGATACAGAGCCTATACAATCGAGGCCTACTGAGCAATGCCGAACGCGAAAAAGAGGTCATTGCCGTTTGGGACCGCACCACAAAAGAGGTTACAGATGCTCTGATGAATGGGCTGGATGAATTTAACCCCATCTACATGATGGCGACCTCCGGTGCCCGTGGTTCGACAAACCAGATTCGCCAGCTGGCCGGCATGCGCGGTTTGATGGCGGATCCGTCTGGTAAGATCATCGAGCTGCCAATTCGTGCAAACTTCCGTGACGGCTTGACGGTACTGGAATTCTTTATCTCCAGCCATGGCGCCCGCAAGGGGTTGGCAGATACGGCGCTGCGTACGGCAGACTCTGGCTATCTAACCCGGCGCCTGGTAGACGTTTCGCAGGATGTCATTGTCCGCGAAGAGGATTGCTTTGCTGAGGCAGGAGAGCCGATCCGCGGCATCACGGTCAGCGATATCAAAAACGGCAACGAGATCATCGAGCCGTTGGTGGATCGCTTGGTAGGGCGTACCAGTGTAGAAACACTGGTGCATCCGGAAACGGGCGAAGTGCTGGTGGAAAGCAATCAGATGATTACGCAGGATATGGCGAATGCCATTGTAGAGGCCGGTTTTGAGGAAGTGCAGGTCCGCAGTGTGTTGACCTGCCGTGCAAAGCATGGCGTTTGCAGCAAGTGCTACGGAGCGAACCTGGCAAACGGCCAGCCGGTGAATATCGGCGAGGCGGTAGGCATCATCGCGGCGCAGTCCATCGGCGAACCTGGTACACAGCTGACGATGCGTACCTTCCATACAGGCGGCGTTGCAAGCGCAGAGGATATTACACAAGGTCTGCCGCGCGTAGAGGAATTGTTTGAAGCGCGTAAGCCCAAAGGCTTGGCAGTCATTACTGAGATTTCCGGGAAGGTCAGCATTCAGGAAAACAAAAAGAAACGCGAAGTCACGGTTACCAATGACGATGGAGAAAGCGAGACCTACTTGATTCCGTTTGGTTCCCGCATGAAGGTCAGAGAAGGAGATATTCTGGAGGCCGGGCAGGAATTGACGGAGGGCCCGGTAAACCCGCACGATATTTTGAAGATCAAGGGCATCAAGGGCGTACAGAACTATCTGGCGCGTGAGGTGCAGGCGGTGTACCGCTTGCAGGGCGTAGAGATCAACGATAAGCATATCGAAGTGATTGTGCGCCAGATGCTGCGCAAGGTAAAGATCGAGCAGGCGGGCGATACGGATCTGCTGCCGGGCGAAATGGTGGATGTACACCGCTTTGAGTCGGAAAATGAACGCGTCATTCAAGAGGGCGGACAGACCGCCAGCGCCAAATATGTGCTGCTTGGGATCACAAAGGCTTCCTTGGCAACAGACAGCTTCTTGTCAGCAGCTTCGTTCCAAGAAACGACCCGCGTACTGACAGAGGCGGCCATCAAAGGCAAGACGGATCCGCTGCTGGGCTTGAAGGAAAATGTCATCATTGGCAAGCTCATCCCGGCCGGAACAGGGCTCAAGCGGTATCGCGATTTAGAGGTAAAGAAGGAGAATACCCGCGATTATTCCGAGGATATCCTGTATACCAGCGAAGATGAAACGCCGCTGTTTGTCGATACAACGCCCGATGGATTTATCGATGTTGACATGAACGATTTGTCCCTCTAAAAAAACAAGGGAGGCACCATGTATGGCACTGGTTCGTGAACTGGAAGACCACGGATGCGATCTAAAAGCATCCATACTCTGCAAATATACCAAGCAGGAGGTGCAGCGCTGCAACGCCTGTGAGTACAAATCCATGACAGATGAGGAGCGAAAGCAGATCGTTATCGATCACTATTTGAACGAAGGGCTGCTGGATGCATACCCCATTGAGGTGGGCAATGAGGAAGGGGATTGTGCCTTGTGCCGCAAGAAAGCGCGCAAGGCAACGACCCAAACCTATGCAAAAATCACCAACAAGTGCATGGATGTAAGAAAGGATCTGGCAGGCAGCGGAGAAAAGATCAACGGCGGTGAAATTGCCATTGAGATTCCGACCTGCCAAGCATGCAAGCAGAATATCCGCAAGACCAAATGGCTGCGCTCTCTGATGATGGTCGTATGTGTGATTCTGGCGTTTGCTGCCACGGCGATCATCAATATCAGCGTGCCGCAATCGCCAGACCATACTGGCTTTATCCCCTTGACGGTATTTGCAGGATGCTGTTTGGCGAGCTTCGGGATCTACTACGTGAGCGTAAAGGCAATCTTGAACAAAATCGGGCAGCAGACGAGGGTACAGGTATTTGATCTACCGGCCCTTGCACCGCTTAAGGATAAGGATTGGTATGTAAGAGGGATGAATTGGCTCAAGGCAACCATCTATGCGGAGATGCCAGAGGATCTTGTGGATACCCGCGTAACATTCTCCCAGATGGTGCACGGCGACCCCAAGAAAAACAAGAGAAACCGCAAGAAAAGAGCGTTGACACGCTAATTTAGTTTTGCTAAAATATTCGAGTGTCCGTCTAGGGGCATTTTTAGGGAGTTTTATGAAAATGCAGCAAATACTAGACACACAAGCATGCGTTATCGGCACAAGACAGGTCATGCGCGCCTTGGAACAGCGCACATTGGCCCGGGCGATGCTGGCCCAGGATGCCGACAAAGCGCTGCAAGATAAATTGACTGCCGCGTTAGAGCAGGCGGGGGTTCCGTTTGAATGGACAGCCTCTATGAAAGAGTTGGGCAAGCAATGCGGAATCAACGTAGGCGCTGCCGTGGTGGGCATATTGAAACCCGCGTAAAATCCCTTCTGGGTTGCTAGGGATTTATAGCTACTTATCACCCCTATGGGGAAGGAGGATCTCAATGCCGACAATCAATCAGTTGGTACGTAAAGGCAGAAAAAAGGTGGAGTATAAATCCAATGCTCCGATCTTGAAACAGTGTCCGCAGCGCCGTGGCGTTTGCACCGCTGTTCGTACCATGACGCCGAAAAAACCGAACTCTGCGTTGCGTAAAATTGCGCGTGTACGCTTGACCAATGGCATGGAAGGTACATGCTATATCCCTGGCATCGGCCATAACCTGCAGGAGCACTCCGCTGTTTTGATCAGGGGCGGCAGGGTAAAGGACCTGCCGGGCGTTCGTTACCACATCGTTCGCGGCGCGTTGGATACGGCGGGCGTTGCAAACCGCAAACAGTCCCGTTCGTTGTATGGCGCAAAACGCGGCAAAAAGTCGTAACGTACCGCCGTTTGGCAAAACAGTGAATAGCGGCCGCAGCAATGCGGCATAAATACGAGGAGGTAAACCCATGGCAAGACGTGGAAATATCCCCAAGCGCGAAGTGTTGGCCGATCCCATTTACAACAGCACGGTGATCACAAAGCTGATCAACCAGGTAATGCTGGACGGGAAACGCGGCGTAGCACAGAAATGTGTATATGATGCGCTGGATATGATTAAAGAAAAAACAGGCCGTGATCCGATGGAAGTGTTCACGGAATGCATGGAAAATATCAAACCCCAGCTGGAAGTAAAGGCTCGCCGTGTTGGCGGTGCGACGTACCAGGTTCCGATCGAGATTCGTGCAGAGCGGCGCCAGACGCTGGCGATTCGCTGGCTGGTGCTGTTCTCTCGTCAGAGAGGCGAAAAGACCATGAGGGAGCGCTTGAGCGCAGAAATCATGGATGCAGCCAATGGCACGGGCGCAACGGTAAAGCGCCGTGAGGATATGCACCGTATGGCGGAAGCAAACAAAGCGTTTGCGCATTATCGCTGGTAAGAACAATACTAAGATTATGTCCTGGATTGCCTATTCCCCCACACTGGGGGAATTGTGGCTATCTGTCAATAATTCCTATGGAAGGAGGGAGAACGCGTGGCTAGACAATATTCTCTAGAAAACACTCGTAACATCGGCATTATGGCACATATCGATGCCGGTAAAACGACGACAACCGAACGCATTCTCTTCTATACTGGTAAAACGCATAAAATTGGCGAAGTGCATGAAGGCGCCGCCACTATGGACTTTATGGTTCAAGAGCAGGAGCGCGGCATTACCATCCAATCCGCCGCAACGACTTGCTTTTGGAAGGGCAAACGTATCAATATCATTGACACTCCCGGCCACGTGGACTTTACCGTTGAGGTAGAGCGTTCTCTCCGTGTTTTGGATGGTACGGTGGCTGTATTCTGTGCCAAGGGCGGCGTGGAACCGCAGAGTGAGACGGTATGGCGCCAGGCGGAGACCTATGGCGTTCCGCGTATGGCATACATCAATAAGATGGACATCCTGGGTGCGGATTTCTATAACGTAATCCAGATGATGAAGGATCGCCTGGGCGCAAACCCTGTTCCCATCCAGCTGCCCATCGGCGCTGAAGCTGATTTTGTCGGCATTGTAGACCTGATTGAAAACAATGCGGTTTATTATGACGACGAAGGACATCCGACTGTGAAAGAGATCCCGGCAGACATGGCGGATAAGGCGGAAGAATATCGTACGGCTATGATCGAAGCGGTTGCGGAAACCTCCGAGGAACTGCTGGATAAATACCTTGGCGGAGAAGAGCTCTCTCGCGAAGAGATCATCGCTGCGATCCGCAAATCTACCATCGCAGGCGAATTGGTGCCGGTATGCTGCGGCACCAGCTATCGTAACAAAGGCGTACAGGCGCTTTTGGATGCCATCATCGACTTTATGCCGTCGCCGTTGGACATTCCCCCTGCAAAGGGAACTGATCCGGATGATAAGGAAAAAGAGCTGGAGCGCGAAGCGGATGACAATGGACCGTTTGCGGCGCTGGCTTTCAAAATTGTATCTGACCCGTTTGTTGGCAAATTGGCATATGTGCGTGTATATTCCGGTACGCTGAAATCCGGTAGCTATGTGTACAATTCCACAAAGGGTAAACGCGAGCGCGTGGGTCGTATCATGCAGATGCATGCAAACCATCGCGAGGAGATCGACCAGGTATATGCAGGTGACATCGCGGCCATTGTAGGGTTGAAGGATACCTCTACGGGCGATACGCTGTGCGATGAGCACAACCAGATCGTTCTGGAGTCCATGGAATTCCCGGAACCGGTTATTCAGGTCGCTATTGAACCGAAGACCAAGGCTGGCCAGGAGAAGATGTCTATGGCGTTGGCCAAGTTGGCGGAAGAAGACCCGACGTTCCGCGCCTATACCGATCAGGAAACGGGGCAGACCATCATCGCAGGTATGGGCGAGCTGCATTTGGATATCATTGTGGACCGTCTGTTGCGCGAATTTAAGGTGGAAGCCAACATCGGTAACCCGCAGGTGGCTTACCGCGAAGCCATCACCAAGAAGGTTAAGCAGGACAGCAAATATGCCCGTCAGTCCGGTGGTCGTGGTCAATACGGCCATTGCGTAGTGGAGTTTGAACCGTTGGAACCGGGTTCTGGGTTTGAATTTGTCAATGCGACTGTAGGCGGTAGCGTGCCGAAGGAATATATTCCGGCGGTAGAGCAGGGCATCCGCGAAGCGTCTCAGAGCGGCGTCCTGGCTGGCTACGAAGTAATGGACTTCCGCGCAACGCTTGTTGACGGTTCTTACCATGAAGTTGACTCTTCTGAAATGGCCTTTAAGATTGCAGGCTCTATGGCCTTTAAGGAAGGTATGGCCAAAGCCGGTCCGGTTTTGCTGGAACCTGTGATGAAGATCGAGGTTGTGATTCCGGAAGAATACATGGGCGATGTAATGGGGAACTTGACGGCACGCCGCGGACGTATCGAGGGCATGGAAGCCCGCGGTAACGGCCAGGTGATCCGTGCAATGGTGCCGCTAAGCGAAATGTTTGGCTATGCGACAGACCTGCGCAGCACTACGCAGGGACGTGGCGTATTCACCATGCAGTTCTCTCATTATGAAGAAGCACCGAAGTTCGTGCTGGAAAAGGTACTGAACAAATAAGCTTCGATCAATACAATAACCAATCAATTTAATGTAAGCAAAGGAGATTTCCAAAAATGGCGAAGGGAAAATTTGAACGTACGAAACCGCATGTAAA